>Ga0209281_1000456_pt1 | contig 57992 bp, 56 predicted proteins | sample MedtruBG_FD_187514 | JGI IMG/M metagenome (GOLD analysis project Ga0209281, IMG submission 187514) | Root nodule microbial communities of legume samples collected from California, USA - Medicago truncatula BG (SPAdes) (version 2) | ecosystem: Host-associated > Plants > Roots > Nodule | place... | reverse complement strand
AAGTAAAACCGGTAGTGAATGAAGAGATACTTGAATTAAATAATCATGAAAGTATAGATAATACTACTCAGGAAAAGAATAATTACTTAAGAAAAATTATAGGATATCATGGTTCACTAAAAAATGCTATTAGTCAAGCTGAAGCCTCAGTATTATATCCACCGCATGGACTTCATACACTTTTACTTGGACCATCAGGAGTTGGAAAAAGTTTTTTTGCAGAATCTATGTATAACTTTGCGGTCAGCTCGTCTCACTTTGGGAAAAATGCGCCATTTATAATATTTAACTGTGCTGATTATGTAGATAACCCTCAATTGCTTTTATCACAATTATTTGGTTATAGCAAGGGTGCTTTTACTGGTGCTAATACTGAAAAAGTTGGACTTGTGGAGAAAGCAAATAATGGAATATTATTTTTAGATGAAGTTCATAGACTCCCAAGTGAAGGCCAAGAAATCTTATTCTACCTCTTAGATAAGGGAAAGTATAGAAGACTTGGTGAAACTGAAAATAGCAGAACAGCCAACGTAATGATAATTGCAGCAACAACAGAAGATCCTAAATCCTCTCTTCTATTAACTTTCAGAAGAAGAATTCCAATGATAATTGAGCTTCCTTCCATTAACAACAGACCAATAAATGAAAAATATGTATTAATTAAAAGTTTTTTTTCACAAGAGTCAGTAAGGGTTGGTAAAGAAATCACTATTAGTTATGAGGTAATTAGATCTTTGTTATTATACAACTGTCCAGGAAATATAGGACAGTTAAGGAGCGATATACAGGTTGCGTGCGCGAGAGGTTTTTTTAAATCGTTAAGCAATAATTCAAATGAGGTTGTTATTGATATTAAAGATTTACCAAAACATGTACCATTAAGTATATTAAGTATTGAGGATAGAAAACTAGTATCGGAAAATATTTTTAATGAGGACTTAATCGTTAATCCAAATGATGTTGTTACACAGAAATCAAGAGATGATAGATATATGTTACCTGATGGAATATACAGCAATATAGAGGAGAAGTATTATAAACTTGAAAAGCAGGGTCACAGCAAAGATGAAATTAACAAGATATTATGGAGTAAAATGGAGTTCAATTTAAATAAATTCGTGAAAAATATAGAGGATAATTTATTTTTTCCAAAGGAAGAATTAAAAAATATAATAGATGAAAAGATACTAAATGTGGTTGAAAAAGTAACTAATATTGCAAAACAATTTATAGAAAATATTCAGGAAAATTTCTATTATTGTTTAGCAATGCATTTAAATTCAACTTATGAAAGATTAAAGCAGGGCAGAATAATAAAGAATCCTGAATCGGAGTATATAAAAAAAGAATATTATAATGAGTACAGGATAGCAAAAATATTAACTAAAGAAATAAATAAGAGGTTAGACATTGAGCTTCCTGAAGATGAGATAGGTTTTATTGCAATGTATTTAAAAACGTTTTCGTTAGTGGATAAAAATGTAAGCAGAGTGGCTGTTATTGTGTTAAGTCACGGACATGTTGCCTGCGGCATGGTGGATGTGGCTAATAAGCTTCTAGGAACTAATCTTGCAGTGGGAATAGAAATGTCTCTTGATGAAAGTCCTCAAATATTACTTGAAAGAACTATTGATGTTGTAAAGAAAGTTCATGAAGGAAAAGGATGCTTAATATTGGTAGACATGGGGTCATTGGTTACCTTTGGGGAAATAATTACAAAAGAAACTGGTATTCCAACAAGGGTTATTGGTAGAGTAGATACAGTAATGGTTCTTGAGGCTGTCAGGAGGTCGTTAATTGAAAATAGCAATTTATATGAAATTTCTAAAGCACTTGATGGAGATAAGAACTATGTAGGAAAAGTACAAGGGGTAAAGAAATATAATAAAACTATAATTACAATATGTATAACTGGTGAAGGAACCGCTTTAAAAATAAAAAAATATATTGAAGATGTATTAGGTAATAAAGATAAAAACTTAAATATTTTACCAATGGGAATCATGAATAAAAATAACGCTCAAGATGAAATTATTAAGATTAGTGCAGAGAATAATATAGCAGCAATAGTAGGAACAATTGACCCTGAACTAGAAAGTATTCCATTTATCTCTTTTCAAGATATTTTGAAAGAGTCAGGTAGGAAAAAGTTAAAAGATTTACTAGGAATAGAGAAGAGTGTTAATCCATTAATAAATGTAATTGATGAGGAATTAATACGAATTAAAAATGATATATTTACAAAAAGTGATTTAATTGATGAAATGTGCAATCTGCTAATATCAAAAGGAAAGGTCAAAGAAAAATTTACAATAAGTGTATATAAGAGAGAAATGATGGGGGGGACTCTGTTTGAAGGAACTTATGGTATACCTCACGGTTTATCAGAGTTTGTAGAGAAATCATCTTTGGTTGTTTTTAAACTTAATAGTACTATTTTATGGGATTATGATTGTAAGGTTGATATTGTTATAATGCTTGCGTTAAAAGAAAGTGATGGGAAAATTGTCAGACACCTATTTGATTCTTTGTCAAGGCCTGAGGTGGCCGATAGAATAAGACATGCAAATTCAACTAGAGAAATTTCAGATATATTGCTAAAGATATAATTATTATTCTAAGTCACAAGGTAGAAAATGAAAATTTCTACCTTGTTATTTTATATTTAAGATTATATTACCTTTTCAACATAGGTTTGGCATAGGAATTGCTAAATAAATATTATGAAGATAAAAGAAAAGATAAAAAAGCATAAAACACTTACAATAAAAGGGGGGAAGTGAAAAGAATAGAAGAATTAAGATAGTTTTATAGAAGATTTGGTAATAAATAATTTTTAACTAAAATGAATGGAGAATATCTTAAAAAGTTAATTTATTACTTTTTCAACATGTTTTTGGCATGACAATTGCTTTAATAAATATATGAAGATGTAATCATGGATGAAAACGTATAGAAGACTTACAAAAAAGGAGGAAATTAAGTGAATAGAAGTATTAAAGAATTTTTAAGAAGAGATTTAGTAGTAAATAACCTGGAAGCTAAATCAGCTGAGGATGTCTTTAAGAAGATATCTCCCATATTATTAGAAGCAGGATTTGTAGAAGATTCCTTTTTTAATGGGTTAGTAAGCAGAGAAGATAAATTTCCTACAGGTTTATCGCTAGGAAAATATAATGTTGCAATACCTCATACAGATGCAATTCATGTTAAAAAACCAATTATAGCTATTTCAACACTGAAAAATCCAGTGAAATTTAACTCTATGGATGGAAATGGAAGTGTGGATGTTAGTATAGTATTTACAATGGCTTTAAATGAGCCTCACAGTCAGATAGTAATGCTGCAGCAATTAATGTTTTTAATTCAAAATGAAGATACTTTGGAAAGTATGCTTAAAGCAAAGGATAGTGATGAAGTATACGATATTGTTTCAAGTTTTAATTATAATTGCGAGTAAATATTAAGCAATTATTTAAATTATAATATTTTATTTAAGGAGGTAAAAACATGAACAAACAAAAATTAATATTGGTCGCTTGTGGAACAGGAATAGCAACTTCAACAGTTGTGTGTAAGAAGGTGGAGGATTTAATCAAAGCTAATGGTATTAATGCAAGAATCATACAATGTAAAATTTCAGAGGTGTCTAGTTATGAAGATCAAGCTGATCTTTTAGTAACAACTACAATTTCATCACGAAACTATAAGTTTCCTGTAGTCAACGCTATGAATTATTTAACAAACATTAACCCTGGTAAAGTTGATCAAGGAATTATTGAGGCTTTGAAATAAAAAAAGATAGGCCACAATAAATGTGGACCTATATAAAAGTTAATTGGACTACTAACAATTATAACACATAAAAATATGTATTTAAAGATTATGATAGCAACATGTTAATTAGGTAAATAGAAATTTATAATATAGGGGGAAAAAGAATGTTATTAGATGTAGTAAAGTACATTTTGAACTTAGGACCAACCGTTATGCTTCCATTAACAATTACTATTATTGGTATAATATTTGGACAAGGATTTAAAAAAGCATTTAGATCAGGTATTACAATTGGTATCGGGTTCGTTGGTATAAATTTAGTTGTTGGATTACTCACAACAAATCTTGGCGGAGCAGCCCAACAAATGGTAACTAGATATGGATTGCAACTAAGTATAATAGATGTGGGCTGGCCAGCAGCTGCGGCTATCAGCTGGGCATCTCCAATTGCAGCAATAATGATTCCAATAGCTATGTTGGTTAATTTAGTAATGCTTGCTACAAAGACAACAAATGTTGTTGATATTGATATATGGAATTACTGGCACTTTACCGCAGCTGGTGCAAGTGTATACGTATTAACTAATGGTAACTGGTTACTTGCCATTTTAGCTGGTATTCTATACGAAGTTGCTGTTATCAAAATTGCGGATAAGACAGCTCCAATGGTTCAAGAATTCTTTGGACTTGAGGGAGTATCATTACCAACTGGTTCAACTGCTGCTTGTGGTCTGATAGGTATTCCTATTGTTAATGTTGTAAAAAAAATCCCTGGTATTAAGAATCTAAAAGCAGACCCAGATACAATTCAAAAAAGGTTTGGAGTTTTTGGAGAGCCAATGATGATGGGACTTATTCTTGGTATTGTACTTGGAATTCTTGCGGGCTACGGAGTAGATAAAACTCTACAAATTGGTATTTCAATGGCTGGTGTTATGTTCTTAATGCCTCGAATGGTTAGAATACTTATGGAAGGATTAATTCCTGTTTCTGAATCAGTTAGAGAATTCTTGCAAAAAAAGGACTTTGGCAAAGACAGAAATCTTACAATTGGTTTAGATGCTGCAGTTGCAGTTGGACATCCAGCAGTTATTGCAACAGCACTTGTATTAGTACCTATTACATTATTTTTAGCAGTAATACTACCAGGAAATCAAGTTTTACCTTTTGGAGATTTAGCTACAATATGTTTTTATGTTGCATTTATTGTTGGTGCAGCTAAAGGGAATATAGTTCATTCAGTTATATCAGGTACAATTGTTATGGCATTAGGTTTACTTATGGCAACAAATATTGCCAGCTTTCATACCCAAATGGCGCAAATGGCGCAGTTTACAATGCCAGAAGGAACATCAACCATTTCAAGCTTAGATATGGGAGGAAATTTCTTGAATTGGATAGTAATTAAGATATTTGAACTATTTAGCTAAGTTTATAAAACTATGTGATTTAAAAGTTAAAGAGTACTTGTTAGTGCTCTTTAACAAATTTTTTATTCATGAAGAAGATGTTAAAATATTTATTTATCTAAATAAGAGAGTTTAGAATTTACTATCCAATTAAACATTACAAGGAAAGGATGAAAGCTATAGTGGATATAACAAATTTAAAAGTAGAAGAACTGATTGGAATGAATTTTGAGTGTGAATGTGGAAAAAGTCATAGTGTAGAAATTAATTCTGTAAAGATAGGAATAAATATAATAGAACAACTTCCAGAGTTTCTTTATGAATTTAAAAATAAGAAAATATTAATTGTGGAAGATGCTCACACATATTCTGTAGCAGGAAAAATGGCAGAAGAAATATTGAAAATTGATTTTTTGTTAAAGAAGTATGTGTTTCCACAGGAACACCTATTACCTGATGTGTATGCTCTTGGCAGAGTTCTTATTGAAATAGAAGATGATATTGAACTTATACTTGGAATAGGTTCAGGTGTTATTAATGACATCTGCAGATATGTAGCTTATAGAGTACATGTACCTTATGCCATAGTTTGTACTGCACCATCTATGGATGGTTATGCATCAGTAGTGTCTCCTTTAATCACAGATGGATTTAAAGAATCTCATAAAGCTATCTATCCGTATGGAATATATGCAGATATAGGGATTATGAAAGATGCCCCAATGTATTTACTTTGTTCAGGACTTGGTGATGTATTAGGTAAATATACTGCTCTAGCAGATTGGTCTATTGCAAATCTACTAACAGGAGAATATTATTGTAAAACTATTGCAGATATGGTTCAAGCTGCAGTAGATAAGTGTGTTTGTGCAGCACCAAGGATTCCAGAAAGGAATGAAGAAGTTGTAAAAAATATAACAGATGCATTAGTTTTATCTGGAATAACTATAGGAATGGCAGAATGTTCAAGACCTGCATCAGGTTCTGAGCATCACATTGCTCATGGCTGGGAGATTATGTTTCATACAAGAAGCAGTGAAGAAAAATGGGTACATGGGAACTTTGTTGGAGTAGGCACAGTGGTTATGGCTATGTTATTTGAAACATTAAAGGATATAGATATAGAAAGTGTTATGGCTAAGAGAAGTTTTAGATACTATGATATGAATAAATGGAGACAAAATATTGAAAATGTATTTGGCAAGGTAGCAGATAATGTAATTAATTATAAAAAGGATGCAATTGAATTGAATCCTGAAAAGAGACAAGAAAATGCAGAAAAGATAGAAGTACATTGGAAGGACATTCTTCATATTGCAGATACTATAGTACCAAATTCTGATGATGTGAGAAAAATACTTCAGGACGGAGGATGTGTATGGTACCCTGAAGAGCTTGGAATTGACAAGAATTTATTTATTAAGACCTTTATTGCTGCAAAGGACATTAGAACAAGATATGGTGTTGTGCATTTGATTGATGATCTTGGATTAACAGAGGAGATGGCTGGCTTAATTGCTGATAAATTATATAAATCCAATAACATATTAGGATAAATGTATGTTTTGATTTGGAGGTAAAAATGAGTAAGTTAACAGATATTAAATGTTTTCTATTAGATATGGATGGGACTTTCTACCTTGGAAATACGCTTATAGAGGGTGCATTAGATTTTTTAGAAATTTTAAAAAATCAGCAAAAGAAATTTATATTCCTAACAAATAACTCTTCGAAAAATAAATCAACTTACAAACAAAAGCTTTCAAGACTTGGTTGCTATGTTGATGAAAAACAAATTTATACGTCTGGTGAAGCTACCATATGGTATATGAATAAAAACTGTCCAGGTAACAAAATATATCTCATGGGTACAGAACCACTTACAAAAGAATTTGAAAAAGCAGGCTTTATAATAGTTAATGAAAAAAATGATAATCCTGATTATGTAGTTCTCGGGTTTGACACTACACTAACTTATGAAAAAATATGGACAGCTTGTGATTATTTAAGGGATGGAGTACCATTTATAGCAACTCATCCAGATTTCAATTGTCCAATTGAAGATAGTAAATATATGCCGGATACTGGCTCTATGATAAGAATGTTTGAGGCATCTACAGGTGTTTCTCCTGTGATTGTAGGTAAGCCATATGAATATATAGTAGAGGCTATTGTTGAAAAGTATGGCCTTAAAAAAGAAGAGGTGGCAATTGTAGGAGACAGACTTTACACTGACATTAAAACTGGAGTGAATGCAGGAATAGCCAGCATTCTTGTATTAAGTGGTGAGACATCAGAAGTTATGTATAAAGAATCTGATATAACTGCGGATTATGTATTTTCATCAATTAAATATATTGGTGAAGAGCTGAAGTAGTTTCAAGAGAGCTTTATTTAAAGGCTGTATGATTAGCAGAATTTAATATTCAAAATTAGGAGGTAATGTTATGAGCATTATAACAATTATTGGAGCAGGCCAAATGGCATCTGCATTAACTTTTCCAGCAACAGAAAATAATAATAAGGTAAGACTTGTTGGTACCCCATTAGATAGAGAAATAATAAATACAGCAAAAGCTACAGGTTTTCATTCTACATTAAAACGTCAATTACCTGAAACAGGGATTGATTACTATCAAATTGAAGATGTGAATGAAGCAATAGCTGGAGCAGAAGTCATTATTTGTGGAGTCAGCAGTTTTGGTGTTGACTGGTTTGCAGATAATATATTACCCATTATACCGGAAGAGATTCCTATTCTTTCAATAACAAAGGGAATGATTACTGAAGAAGATGGTAAAATGATTAATTATCCTCACTACTTTTTAAGTAAAGTTCCTTCTAATAAAAAACTTTCTATTAGTGCTGTCGGAGGACCATGTACTAGTTATGAACTTGCCGATAAAGATAATTCTGAAGTTGTATTTTGTGGAGATGACATAAATTTAATTAGAAAGTTTAAGAGTTTATTTGAAACATCATACTATCATATTAGTTTATCTACAGATATTATAGGTGTTGAATGTGCAGTAGCCCTAAAGAATGCTTATGCTTTAGGTGTATCGCTAGCTATTGGATTAGCTATTGGAGCTGATGGTTCTGGAAAAGAACATTATAATTCTCAAGCTGCACTTTTTGGACAAAGCATAAAGGAAGCAAAACATCTTCTTGAAATAGTCGGCGGTGGAGAAGAAAACATTATATACTTTGGCGGTGACCTATATGTAACTGTCTTTGGTGGACGTACTCGTAGAATTGGAACTTTATTAGGACAAGGATTTTCATTTGATGAAGCTATGGAACAATTAAGAGGAGTTACATTAGAATCAGTAGTTATTGCTACTCGTGCTGCAAAGTACGTGCGTTGTCTAGCAGAAAGAGGACTAGTTAAACTTAGTGATTTTCCTATGATAACTCATATTGATGAGATTATAAATTCAGGCGGCAAGGTTGATATTCCATGGAAAGCCTTCGAATCAGAAAAAATATAATGTTGAAATACTATTGAATTTAACGATATAGAGTTGATATAAAAATCCCTTCATTTTTTGAATTAAGAAATGAAAGGGATTTTTATATCCGGAATTGCTATTAAAAAATAAACCCAAACAAAGGGGGTGGAGAATTCCTTATTCAATAGATATAAATATAGGGTTAGATAATTAACAAGAGAAAAAGATAAGATATATAATAATTATTATGTAAAGTAAAGTTAAGTCAAAACATAATTTAGAGTGTAGCAATAAACACAAAAATTCAGAATGTATATAATATATAGACTATAAAAAAGTAATAGGAAGCAGATCCAAAATGTAACTTATGATTGACATTGTTTAATTTAAAGTATAAAATTTAGACGAGTACTAGGGGAGCCATTAAGGCTGAGATGAATTTTTCAGACCCTTTGAACCTGCACTGGATAATGCCAGCGAAGGGAAGTTGTATGATATTTTAAATCTCTAAGTTATGATGATTTATAATTAATTGATTATTAACTCTTTTCAATGGTATTTTTTGTACTGTTTGGAAGGAGTTTTTTTATGAATTTTTCACAGAAATTATTTATTAAAGAAAGTTGGGTTATATATAATGAAGGCATTAGAGATTAATAATTTATCCTTTAAATATAAAGATTCAAATAAACTTATAATTGATGACCTATCATTTAGTATAGACAAAAATGAATTTGTTACAATTATTGCACCTAGTGGTACTGGTAAAAGTACACTTTTTAGATTAATTTTAGGTTTATTAAGACCCCAAAAGGGTGATATTAACATATTATCAGAAGGAGTTAAAAATATCATAGGGTATATGCCTCAAAAGGATTCATTAATGCCTTGGAGAAATATACTTGATAATACAGCTGTCGGACTTGAATTAAATGGATATAGCAAGAAAGATGCAAGAAATAAAGCTGTTAAATATTTCGAAAGTTTTAGGCTAAAAGGTACTGAAAAATCCTACCCTAATGAACTATCCGGCGGTATGAGGCAGAGAGCTTCATTTTTAAGAGCTATCGTAAATAATCCATCTATACTATTATTAGATGAACCTTTTTCTTCTTTAGATGCACTCACAAGAAGAAAGATGCAAACATGGTTATTGGATTTATGCCAAAGAGAGAAAAATACTGTATTTATGATAACGCATGATATTGATGAGGCATTGTTATTGTCTGATAGAATACTTATTTGCACAGAACTGCCGTATAAGAATTTAAAATCTATAGAAGTAAGCATTAAAAGACCTAGAAACTATGAAACCACACTCTCAAGTGAATTTATTGAGCTTAAAAGAGTTATTTTAAATATTCTTGATATGTTAGAAGATACTAAGGAGGAAGTAAAAAATGAAGAGATTTAATGATTTAATTTTTCCTTTTGTATTTCTAGTATTCATACTTTTAGCATGGGAATTTTTAATACCATATTTTGAAGTTCCCAATTATATTGTGCCTAAATTTTCAGATGTGCTTAAAGTATTATGGTCACAAAAAGAATTGTTATATAAACATTCTGTAGTAACTTTAGGAGAAGCAATATTAGGGCTTTGTATATCTGTAATTATTGGTATATCGTGTGCACTTTCCATATATCTTTGGAGAAGTGTTGGAAAAACTTTATATCCAATTATAATATTTTCTCAAACAATCCCAACTATTGCGTTATCACCAATTATGGTTATGTGGTTTGGATATAGTATATGGTCAAAGGTTGCAGTAGTAATATTATTTTGTTTCTTTCCTATAGTTATAAGCACATTGGATGGATTAAATGGTGTTGACAAAGATTTAGAAGATGTATTAAGAGCCTTAGGAGGAAGCAGACTTCAGATATTTTTGAAATTGCATATGAATTCAGTATTGCCTAATTTTTTAAGTAGCTTTAAAATAGCAGCTACCTACAGCGTTTCAGGAGCTACAATAGGTGAGTGGTTAGGTGCAGAAGCGGGGCTTGGTATATATATAAAGAGAGCGGCAGGAATGCTACAATCAGATTCAGTTTTTGCTGGAGTGTTAGTTCTATCATTTTTAGGATTAGTCTTATTCTCAATAGGATTTTTACTAGAAAAGATTTTATTAAAATACAGAAGAAAATTAAAGGAGGATAATTATGAAATTAAAAAAAGTTAGTATATTCTTAGTATTTGTTATGTTAGTTAGTTTAGTGTTCAGTGGATGTGCAGGTAACGCAAAGAAGAATGAAGATAAAAGTTCAACTAAAGAATTAAAAGAAATTAGTGTTCTTTTAGATTGGTATCCAAATGCAGTTCATACATTCTTATATGCAGCTGAAGAACAAGGATATTTTAAAGATGCAGGATTAAAAGTTAATTTAATTACACCTGCTGGAACAGATGATGGAATTAAACTTGTTGCAGCAAAAAAAGCAGACATAGCTATAAGTTATCCAAAACAAATTATTTTAGCAAGAGGTGAAAGTATTCCTGTTAAGTCAGTTGGAGCAATAGTTAGAAGTTCATTAAACCAACTTATGGTTCGTAAGGATTCAGGAGTTAAAACTTTAAAAGATTTAGAAGGTAAGAGGGTTGGATATCCATCTTTTGATATTGATAAGGAAACAGTAAAAACAATGGTTGCACAAGCTGGTGGAGATCCATCAAAGGTTGAGTTTGTAGATGTAGGCTATGACTTGATGGCTGGTATAGAATCAAAAAAAGTTGATGCAATTATTGGTGGATATATCAATCATGAAAAGATACTATTAGAAAAGCAAGGTATTCAATTAGAAACTTTTGCTCCAGTAGATTTTGGAGTACCAAACAATTATGAGTTAGCATTTATTGCAAATGATGATGCAATTAAGAACAATAACGATACAATACAAGCTTTTCTAGGAGCAGTTAAAAAAGGCTTTGAATACACTAAAAACAATACTGATAAAGCTTTAGATTTAGTATTAAAGGCTCAAAATGAAAGTTTTCCATTAGATGCAGAAACAGAGAAAAAGAGTCTGCAAATATTATTACCTCTTATGGAAAATGAAAGTGGTAAATTCTTAAGTCAGGATGAAGAGAACTGGAATAAGAATACTAAATGGTTACAAGATAAAAAATTACTTCAAGGTAAAGTTGATAGTAAAGATTTATTTCAATAATTATCTTTGAATGTTAAAAAAAGCAAATACTTATCGGAAAATTTAGAAATTGATTTAGAAAAGATACTATGTCCTAATGGGTATAGTATCTTTTTTATTTTGCTCAAAAATATTTGATATAAAAATTTTTAGTATTTTTGTATAAAAAAATTAAATTAATATTGCAAAGTATAATAGGGTCAGATATAGAGTATTGTGCATGGACTATATGACCTTTTTATTTATTCTTATAAGGTGGTACTGTAATCATGATAAATGAATAAAATGATAGGTAGATTAATCTGTTGCTGTTTACCCAATATACATACAAACTGTATCCATTTTTATTTGGAGGATATTAGAATGAGAAAAAAACTAAATGATATTTTGCATAATTCCATATTTCGTAGATTTAATGCAGATAATGTTAGCGTAAAAGAAAATATATTAAGGCAATTCCCTTATGAAATTGAAGTCGTCGCTGAAAATTTATATGTACCCTGGGCCATAGCTATAGGAGATGATGGAACGCTATTTGTTACAGAAAGGAATGGGAGAATAAGAATAATTAAAAATGGTATACTTCAGCCACAGCCACTTATGATACTTTCTACACCTTTTGTAAGTCAAGGAGAAGGTGGTTTAATGGGAATTGTATTAGATCCAAATTATTCGCAAAATCATTATATTTATGTTATGCATTCATATGGAGATAGTAATTTTATTTATAATCGTGTTGTAAGATTACTTGAAAATAATAATAGTTCAACTATTGACAAAATTCTCTTAGATAAAATACCAGGAGGAAGAATTCACAATGGTGGAAGGCTGAAAATTGGTCTAGATCAGAAATTATATATTACAACAGGAGATGCTGGGAATTCTTCTTTTGCTCAAGATCCTTTCAGTACAGCAGGAAAAATACTGAGAATAGAATTAGATGGAAGTATTCCAAAAGATAACCCAATTCCTAATTCGCCTATTTATAGCCTAGGTCATCGAAATCCACAAGGTTTAGCGTGGAATTCAAAAAATATCTTATATGAATCTGAACATGGACAATCAGCACATGATGAAATAAACATAATTAAACCAGGAACCAACTATGGATGGCCTCTTGTGCAAGGTGATGAAGAATCCGTTGAAGTTGTAACACAAAAGGCATTAATACACAGTGGGGAAGAAACATGGGCACCTTCTGGAATTTCGTTTGTAAAACTAGGACCATGGCAAGGAAAACTACTTGTTGCTGCTTTGCGTGGACAACAACTGCTTGTCATATCATTAAATCGAAATGGAACAGAAGTTAATAATATTGAACCATTTTTAAAGAACCAATATGGACGTTTACGTGAAGTTGTTGAAGGTAAAGATGGATCAATTTACTTAACAACAAGCAATATGGATGGAAGGGGTGACCCTAATATTGCTGATGATAGAATTCTTAGACTGATTCCTAGATAAGTTTTACTTAAATTAAGATGGATTTTACTTTATGAAATTAATATTAATAAAAGAAACAATTAAGTAAAATTTGGATTTTAAATCAAAGATAGCATGAATCAAAGTAAATGATGAAAGGTACTTTAGCTAATTGTGCAAATAAGATAATGGGATGGTAGAAAAATGAATATATTAATTTTATGGTGAATAAATATATATAAGATTATTAAACAAGTTGTCGAATTTCTGAGGAAAAATTACCAAATTTAATATCACTATTATCCTTCTATATGAATATCATGTTATATTGGAAGGAGTTGATTATTAAAATGGAATTTGAGAGAGATAGTTACTATAGTGATTTACATGATAGATGTAAAAGATGTATGTTCTATCATGCTACATTAACAATGAAAGATGGAAGCACATTAGACGGAATTATTGAAAATGTGGAGAATGATCGTATTATTGTACTAGTTGGTGAGGATGTAATGGAACAAGACGATGATAATGAAAATGACAACCATCGACAATATGGAAGAAGGCGCCATCCAAGACGAAGATTCAGACACTTTAGACGCCAAGCTTTTCCGTTAGCCACTTTAGCTGCATTATCACTATTACCTTATCCGTATATTGCGCCACCTTATCCATATTATAATCCTTATTATCCATATTACCCTGGATATTAGTAAATATGAAAACAGATATTGCTAATTCTTTTACTTCTATTATTTCATCTTTTATAATACCTAGAATGTTATGGTAATAAAAAAGTTATTAAAAATACACCTTAACTATAAACAATTAGAACATAGAGGATTATCAATATTAAAATTTAAACTAAAAAGACATTAAACACATTATATGGTTGCGTTTAATGTCTTTTTAGTTTATAAAATTAATCAATCATTAAGATGTGGTAAAAATATTTTTTAGACAACTCGTTCTTAATTACTATAATTTTTCAAATAATCTATTAATGTCTTCGAGGCAATTGAAAGATTAGAAGCGTTTTTATAAATTACTCCAATATGCCTTTGTGGAATAGGAGTGTCTAAAGGAATTTCTTTCAACTTTTTATTTTTCAAATCCTCAAGAATAAATTCTTTTATTACAGATGTTATTCCAAGACCGATTTTAGCACATTCAATTAAGAAATCCATATTACTTGCCTCTATATCTGGTGTAATACTTACATTCTGATTTAAAAAATAATTATCTATATGATTTCTTGTTACATTAGGATTTTCTAAGAGCATAAATGAACCTCTATTAAATAAATCTTCTAGAGATGTATAAGAAAGCTTTTCTAAGTAATCTGGACTCGCCACTAAAATATCATGAATCTTTGATAATTTTACAAACTGTAAGTTATCATCATTATGTGGAGGTCCTACAATAGCTAAATCTATTTTATCTTCCTGTACTAATTGAACAGTATCAATAGTTGGTCTATTTATAATATTTATTTTAAAGTTAGGGTATATCTTTATAAAACTCTCAAGTTTAGGGACAAGATAATTTTTTCCTATGGCTGTACTTACACCAATAATAATATTCCCCATATCCTTATTTTTTAGTTTTTCTATCAATCTTTCACCTAATAAAAATTCTTCAAAGCCATTTGCTATATGATTATATAGTACTTCTCCCTCAGAAGTTAGTGTAACTCCTTTTGAGCTTCGTAAGAAGAGTTTAACCCCTAAAGCATTCTCTAATGTCTTGATTGATTTACTTACAGCAGGCTGAGATACATAAAGAACTTCAGAAGCATGAGATATATTTTTATATTTAGATACTATGAAAAATACTTTATAAAGATTTAAATCTAAAAGCAAATACCTTACCACCTTTATTATAATTTTTATTATCTAAACTAAATTCATAATTATAAAAACATTATGCTTTATTCTTAAATAGAAATATAACTAAAAGTTATGAAGAATATAATAAGCATATATTTTAATTATATCACTTGAGATAATAATATGGCAATATAGGTACAAAAATTAAAACATAAAATGCCTCCTCAGTTTAAATTTATAAAACATATTCTTCTTATGTATAAATAATAAATAAAACAAATAAAATTGTAATAAAAGGTAATATAAAAAAGATTATTTTATCTGTAAATATCTAATAAATATATTAGAAAAATTATATAAAATCACATTAATAATATTGCTAAATTTAGACAATAATGATATTCTTAATTATATGATAAATAATTTCAATTAGGAGGTGTCATTATAATGAGTATTTGCAGTTTAAACCCAGGAGAAAAAGGAATTATTTCATCTATTAAAGGGGATACAAAATTAGTAAAAAGATTGTTTGCTTTAGGATGTATTGAAGGAACAGAGGTAGAGCTAAGAAGAACAGCTCCACTCGGGGATCCAATTATTATAAATTTTAGAGGATTTGATTTAGCTATAAGAAAAAAAGATGCAAAAAATATTTTATTAAAGAAATAATAGGTAATATACTAATATAGTACAAGCTTAAATTGTAGTATGATTATAGCAAAATAGGGGAGACGTAAAATCATGATAAACGTAGCTTTACTTGGTAATCCTAATGTAGGAAAAACCACGTTATATAATGCTCTTACTGGCTCAAATCAATATGTCGGTAATTGGCCAGGTGTAACAGTTGATAAAAAGGAAGGCTTTCTTTCTGGAGAGATTAAAATTGTAGATTTACCAGGAATATATGCTATGGATACCTTCTCAAATGAGGAAAAAGTATCAAAAAGTTTTTTAGAAGATGGGGATGTAGATTTAATTTTAAATATTGTAGATGCTTCTAATCTAAATAGAAATTTATATCTAACAACTCAGCTTAAACAATTTAATAAACCAATAATATTAGCTTTAAATATGATAGATATATGTGAAAGCAAAGGAATAGTTATAGATTATGAGAAATTATCAAAAGAGTTAGATGTAGAAGTGATTCCTATTATTGCTGGGAAAAATATAGGTATTGATGAAATAGAAAAAAGACTAAAACAAGGGAATTTTATAAAGACTCTAAACAAGACTAAATTTAACTTTTCTTCTGAAAAAGAAGCATACAAATTTATTGAAAGTGCACTAGATTCATGTGTAACAATAGAAGATAAAAATGCAAAAACTACTACTGAAATATTAGATAAATATGTATTACATCCAATTTTAGCTTATCCGATTTTTTTACTTCTGATGGCTTTAATGTTTCAGCTAACATTTTCTTGGGTCGGACAACCATTATCTGATGTTTTAGACTCGGCCCTAAATGATAATTTCATACCATATGTACGAATGTTGCTTTCTAGTACATCACCTTGGTTTGGTTCATTGATCGTTGATGGAATAATTTCAGGTGTTGGAGGAATACTAGTACTATTACCAATAATTTTAGTTTTATTTATATGTATAACTATTTTAGAAGACAGTGGATATATGGCAAGAGTTGCCTTCATGATGGATAAGCTTATGAGAAAAATGGGGCTTTCTGGTAAAGCTTTTATACCAATGATTATAGGTTTTGGGTGTACGGTTCCAGCAATAATGACAGCGAGAACACTTGAAAGTGAAAAAGATAGAAAATTAACTGCTTTACTTGTTCCATTTATGTCTTGTAATGCCAGATTACCTGTTTACACAGTTTTTGCTTCAGTATTTTTCGCATCCCATAGAGGGTTAGTTGTATCTTCATTATATCTACTTGGAGTTATTGTTGCATTTTTACTTGGTATTTTATTTAAAAACACATATTTTAAAAAGGATGAAGAGCCTTTTATAATCGAAATTCCTGAGTATAAAATGCCAAAGATTTCATCTATTTACAAACAAACAAAAGATAAAGCTATGGGCTTTTTACAAAAAGCGTCAACTATTATCTTTGCAATGAGTGTTGTGGTATGGTTTTTGTCAAACTTTAATCTTCATGGTATGGTAGAGGTTGTTGACGAGAGTATTTTAGCATCAATTGGCAGTGTGATTGCACCTGTATTTGCACCTTTAGGTTTTGGTAATTGGCAATCAGCCGTATCCCTTTTATCAGGACTACTTGCAAAAGAATCTGTTTTAGCGTCTATGCAAGTAATATTTGCAGGAGATTTGTCTGAAATACTTCCAACTCATTTTACAAGTATTTCTGCATATGCTTTCTTAGTTTTTATATTATTATATACTCCATGTATATCTACAATAGGGACTATGTATAAAGAATACGGGACTAAAATGACTGTTTTCTCTATAGTATTTCAATTAATAGTTGCTTGGATTGCTGCTTTCTTTGTATATAATTTAGGTGGTTCAATTTTTAATGTGATTCATCTGTTTTTGAAGATGAATAATATGTTTGTTTAGCATCTGATTAAATTTACTGATTTTATAATATATTTGTGCCTTGAAATACTGATATTAAGTGAGGTAGGTGGAGATAAAATGATAGAAATAATAGTGACAGCTTTAATTGTATGCTTTGCTGGATTTATAATATTTAAATCATTAAGAAACTCTTCAAAGGGAAAATGTAATTGTGGCTGCAATGGCTGCAAAGCAGAAAAAATTTGTTCTGATAAAAGTAACATTAATGAGAAATGAAATTTATCAAGAGTTTAATAAGTTTTGAATTTGATTTCCTTATATAATATATGTTAAAATAGGATTCCACTAGAATAATTATTATTTTAGTGGAATTTTATTATTAAACAGAAAATAATAAAAACAGTACTAAAGAAAAAATTAAGTATAATACGAAAGTAGGAGTACATGGAATGAATTACAAAACACATATAAATGGAGGAATACTGACCGGACTTTATTTTAGCTCTCAAATGACAAATATTCCAATAATAACAAGCGCAGTATTCGTAGGTGGAGCAATTATTGGAAGTATTCTGCCTGACATCGATCATAGGAGCAGTTATATTGGTAGAAAGACTAAAGGCATCTCAAAAACAATAAACAAATTAGCAGGACACAGAAAATTATTTCATGCACCGCTAATGTACTTACTTCTATATTCAACCAGTAGTGGAATGCTGATTAATAAGTTATTATTATTCGGCATAAAGGGAGTATTTTTCGGCGTATTATCTCATTTGATTTTGGATAGTTTTACAATAGGGGGATTACCATGGTTTTATCCTCTGAGTAAAAAGAAATTTTCCTTAGGAAAAATTAAAACTAATAGTAAACTTGAAGATATTTTATGTGGAATTTTAGTATGCATTAATATAGCTATGTTTCTTGATATATTGCATATTACATCGATATTTACATTTATTCAAAAATAAATATGCTAATTTGAGTCTCAGTAAAACACTCTGTTACTTAAAAAAACAAATTACTAAACATGAAATAGATACCTAAAAGTTTGTTTAGTAATTATTATAAGTCTTCACATGCTATTATATATATAAATATTTAGGAGTTTAATATTATTGAAAATGTACAGAATAAAAATATTTGTTTTTAATAAAGAATACGGGGGAAATACTTATGTATAAATTAATTGCATGTGATTTAGATGAAACGCTAATAGGGGATGATCATATCATACCTAAAATTAATATTGAAGCTATTAAAGAGGCGGGTAAAATAGGAGTTAAGTTTGTTCCAGCAACAGGAAGAGGACATGTATCTATAAAACCTACTCTTGATGACTTGTGTGTATATAATAAAAAAGATGAATATGTTATTGCACTAAATGGTGCAAGTGTATTAGAAAATAAAGATTTCCGGCTTTTAAACTTTAATGGTATTGATTTTGATTTGGCAAAACAATTATTTGAAGTTGGATTAACAAAAGATGTTTGTATACATGTATATACTTTAGATAACGTTTATGTATTTAATTTAAATGAGGTTGAGAATTCATATATATCAGAAAAACTAAAAGGTTTCAAAATTGGTGAAAACAATAGCATTGAATCTTTAAAGAATATACCTATAGCAAAAGTTTTATTTCAAAACTTAGATAGGGAGTATCTAGTGAGAATTGCAGATGAAATGAAGGAAATAACAAATGATAGAGTTACTGTTACATTCTCATCAAATAGGTATTTAGAATTTAACAGGAAAGGTATTGATAAAGGGACAGGTTTAATAGAATTAGCTGAAGAATTAGGAATAAAGCAAGATGAAATTATAGCAATAGGAGATAATTATAACGATTTATCTATGCTAAAAGTTGCAGGTCTTAGCATAGCGGTAAATAATGCAGTAGATGAAATAAAGAAACAAGTTGATTATGTTTGTAAGGCAGATAATAACCAAGGAGCGATAGCTGAAGTAATTAATAAGTTTATCTTAGATAAGTAATTCAATAATATTTTGTAAAAATATTATTGAATAAAAAACGTACAGATTAAATAATAATGTGTTTCTGTACGTTTTTATTATAAAGATTATTCTATTTTTATTGCATATAATTTAAATTAGACTTATCTATGTTTTTAATTTCTCTTAGGGCTAATCCACAATAAACTAAAGATATAATATAGAAAACAACGTAGAATTCTGGTACATTTATACCTGCTATTTCAAGAAGTGCTTCAAGTAATAGAGGTAAAGTCATTGCATAAAAACTTAATGTGCAAGCCTTAGAATACTTTAATTTCACCCCCATTACAGTACTAATTGATAAAGTAAAAGGTGCTAGTATAGCAAAAACTGAAAATAAATTAGTTAAAAATGAAAGTATAGGATTAAGTATAAATAGTATTATTGGGAATATCAGATGCATAATAGATAATATATTCCTAACACCTGTATTGGTAATAATCCATCCACTAAATTCTGCTAAATCTATATTCTGAACAGTTGAGTAGTTTTGTCTAGCAGTAAGTGTATTAGAATTTATATATATACCATCACTATAAGGATTTAAAGCTGAATTCGTAGTTTTCCCACTTGTATCTACTATAAGCATAAAATCGCCGTGTTTATAAAATATTGGCTCACTATAATCTACGGATAATACTCCATTACTAAGTTCAAAATTGGGTGCGCTTTTATCAAAAGTTTCTTCAATCTTTGATATTGCGGAATTGAATGATGTTGAGATTTTTATATTAGTTATTGTTGAAAAAATTAATGTAACAATAAAAGTATAAAAAATAGCTTTTCCTAGTCCTTGTCCTATAAATTCCTTATAAGCTGAAAAATCATAAAAGCTATAAGCGAATTTATGCCTAAATCCCATTTTGGTTTTCAAAGATAAACCTCCTCAAATTTATTAAATAGTCAATTATTACAGCTAATTATAACACATTAAACGAAAATACAACAGAAAGTTTGCATATTAAAATGAAATATGTTATCATTACCATTGTAAATTAAATATGGACAGTTCGTTATGACCATCCTGTCCTTAAACAAAACTAGGCATTTTAATTTTAAATTTAAAATTTAAGGTTAATTTTGTTGTGCTGTTTTTTTTGCTTAACAAGATTAACCTTTTTTATTTTTAATAAAATTATTTATCAATATATATTGTACCTAATAGACTAAATTTTATTATCATTTGAAGAAATAAAAAAGTGCAAGGAGAAAATCATGTTTAAAATAAAAAGTGAAGTGCAGTTTGATATGGCACATTATTTAAGCGGCTATAAAGGGAAATGTTCGAATATTCATGGACATAGATACAAATTGATTGTTAAACTAAAGTCTGAAACTTTACATGCTGATGGGCAGCTTAGAGGGATGGTTGATGATTTCTCTAATTTTAAAAATTCTTTAAAAGAAATTGAAGAAATTTTTGATCATAAATTAGTAATCGAAGATAATGAAGAAGGGAAAGCTTTAGCTAAAAAACTAGCAGATCTTCCAAACGATTTTGATATATATTTTGTGAATTATAGACCTACAGCTGAAGAAATGTCTAGAGATATTTTTAACAGATTGAAGGAAAAAGGATTATCTGTATGTGAAGTAGAGTTATTTGAAACACCTAACAACAGTTGTATCTATACAGAAGATTAATTGGAGGATGAAGATGTTTAATGTAATAGAAAAGTTTTTATCTATTGATGGGGAAGGTCCTACGTCGGGAGAGCTTGCAACTTTTGTTAGGTTTCAAGGTTGTAACCTAAGATGCTCCTGGTGTGATACAATTTATTCATGGGATAAAGAGAATATTTGCGAAAGATTAAATTCGAAAGATATTTATAATTATATAAAAGAGAATAAAGTGAAAAATGTTACTTTAACTGGTGGCGAACCACTTATTCAAGAGAATATTGATGAACTTCTTAAATTACTAAATTCAGATAACTATTTAAAGATTCATATTGAGACTAATGGGGCAATCGATATTGAACCATTTAAGAAAAAATATATTAATAGAAATATTAGTTATATTGTTGATTTTAAACTACCAAGCAGCAATATGACTGAAAAGATGAACTTAAATAATTTAAAAGTTGTAGATTCAGATGATGTTTATAAGTTTGTTGTTGGTAGCAGAGAAGATTTACAAATATCTTATAACATTATTAAAAAATATGATTTAACTTCAAAGTGTCTGGTTTATTTAAGTCCTGTTTCGGGAAATATAGATATGCAAGAAATTGTTGAATTTATGAAAGAAGAAAATTTGAACAATGTTAGATTGCAAATACAACTACATAAAGTTATCTGGGATAAGAATTTAAGAGGAGTTTAATCAGAAATTATTTATAATATAAATTTTATGAAAGCATCAGTGCGGGTATATAAATATGAGGAGGCTTTGATATGCCAAAGAAGATAGATACAAATAAGATTGAGGAATGTATAAGAGAAATTCTTATTGCACTAGGAGATGATCCAAAAAGAGAAGGGTTACTTGATACACCAAAAAGAGTAGCTAAAATGTATGAAGAAGTTTTTCAAGGAATGACTCTTTCAAATATAGAAATTGCTCAAATGTTTGGGACAACTTTCGAAAATGAAGAATTTATTGCTGATACTTATAATAATATGGTTGTCGTAAAAGATATACCAATTCATAGTTATTGTGAGCATCACTTAGCACTTATGTATAATATGAAGGTTTCAGTAGTATATATACCAGGAGAAAAAATAATAGGATTAAGTAAAATATCAAGAATAGCAGATATGGTAGGAAGAAGACTTCAACTTCAAGAGCGTATAGGAAGCGATATAGCGGAAATAGTTTCTATGGCTACTGGCAGCAAAGATGTTGGAGTTCTCATAACAGGAGAGCATAGTTGTATGACATCGAGGGGGATTAAGAAACCTGGGACAGCAACAACAACTACTACGTTTATAGGGAAATTTCAAACAAATGATATGTTAAGGCAGGAAGCCTTATTAATTATGAAATAAGCTTAACTGAAATAATAAAGTAATAGTTAAGAGATAGGTTATTTTAGGATAGTAAATTTAATTATGTATTTATAAACAATAATTGGAGGGTAAAATTATGAACAAAAAAGCTGTAGTTGTATTTAGCGGCGGTCAAGATTCTACCACATGTCTATTTTGGGCGCTTAAAGAATTTGATGAGGTAATAGCAGTTACGTTTAATTATAATCAAAAGCATAAGTTAGAAATAGAGTGTGCAAAAAGTATAGCAAAAGAACTAGGAGTTGAGCATCATATACTAGATATGGCTCTTCTCAATCAATTAGCGCCTAATGCTCTTACAAGAGATGATATTGAAATTAAAGCAGGTGAAAATGGTTCTCTTCCTTCCACTTTTGTAGAGGGACGTAATATGCTATTCTTAACATTTGCTGGAGTATTAGCTAAAGTTAAAGGTGCAAAACATATTGTAACAGGAGTGTGTGAAACAGATTTTAGTGGTTATCCTGATTGTAGAGATGTATTTATTAAGTCGCTTAATGTAACTTTAAATTTAGCTATGGATTATGATTTTGTAGTACATACTCCATTAATGTGGATTGATAAAGCTGAAACATGGAAGATGGCTGATAGTTTTGGAAGATTAGATTATGTAAGAGAAAAAACACTTACCTGCTATAATGGAGTAATTGGAGATGGATGCGGTGAATGTCCAGCTTGCAATTTAAGAAGAAATGGATTAGAAACTTATTTAGAAAGTAAGAAAAATGACAATAAGTAATAGAAAAATACTAATAAAGGAGCAAAACAATGAGTGAAAACGGAAGAAAATCAAGTGAATTAGAAGGAATAACACACTTAGGAAACCAAGGGACAAAATATGACTTTGGATATACTCCTGAAGTATTAGAAGTTTTTGAAAATAAACATCCTGATAACGATTATTTTGTGAAATTTAACTGTCCAGAGTTTACAAGTCTATGCCCAATAACTGGGCAGCCAGATTTTGCAACTATATATATTAGTTACATCCCTAGTATTAAAATGGTTGAAAGTAAATCGTTAAAATTATATTTATTTAGTTTTAGAAATCATGGAGATTTTCATGAAGATTGCATGAATATAATCATGAAAGATTTAATAAAGCTTATGGATCCTAAGTACATTGAAGTATGGGGGAAATTTACTCCAAGAGGCGGAATAAGTATTGATCCATACTGTAATTATGGAATGAAGGGAACTAAGTTTGAGGAAATGGCAAATTACAGAATGATGAATCATGATATGTACCCAGAGAAAGTAGATAACAGATAAATTATAATTGGTAATTGTAGATTAATCTACAGCTAACAATGAACATACTTGAGTTGTTCATTGTTAGCTGTTACTATTAACTGAGTATTAGAGGAGATGATTTTAAAATTGAGTAAAGTTATTGTTATAGGAGCAGGTCCGGCTGGTATGATGGCAGCGCTTCAGGCTGCAAAAAAACACGATGTCATATTACTAGATGGTAATGAGAGAATTGGGAAAAAACTATTTATTACTGGTAAAGGTAGATGTAATGTAACAAATGCAAAAGATATATCTGAATTTTTCGAATACATACCAGGTAATCCTCACTTTTTATATAGTTCATTGTACAGTTTTACAAATGCTGATACTATGAATTTCTTTGAAAATGAGGGTATTAAGCTGAAAGTAGAGCGAGGAGATAGAGTTTTCCCTGAATCAGATAAATCTTCAGATATAATAAGAGGTTTGTCAAATGCTTTGAGTAGAACAAACGTAAAAATAAGATTAAATTCAAAAGTAACAAATATTAAATTTAAAAATAAACTAATAACAGCCCTAGAGATAAATAATGAAGAAAATTTAAGTGGAGATTACTTTATTTTTGCAACAGGTGGAGCTTCATATCCGCTTACAGGTTCAAGAGGAGAAGGTCAGAAATTTGCTCAAATGCTTGGGCATAATATAATACCTTTAACACCAGCACTTGTTCCAGTAGAAATAAAGGATGGAAAAACAAAAGAATTAATGGGATTATCACTAAAAAATGTGGAAGTTACAATTAAAGAAAATGACAAAAAAATAGTTTATAAAAACTTTGGTGAGATGCTGTTTACACATTTTGGAGTTTCAGGTCCACTTATATTAAGTGGGAGTAGATTTATTGAAAAAGGGAAAAACTATAGACTGCATATAGATTTAAAACCAGCTCTAAATTTAGGTGAATTGGATAAACGAATTCAAAAAGATTTTAGCAAAAATCTAAACAAAGATTTTAAAAATTCTTTAGATGAATTATTACCACAAAAACTAATTCCAATAATGATTGAAGCATCTGGAATATCAGAAATCAAGAAAGTTAATGAAATAACAAAAGAAGAAAGAAAAAACTTAGTAAAGGTTATAAAAGATTTATCTTATGATATTAAAGGGTTAAGATCAATTGATGAAGCTATTGTGACAACCGGCGGGATTGACATAAAAGAAATCGATCCATCTACGATGAAATCGAGAATAATAGATAATCTTTCTTTTGCTGGAGAGGTAATGGATGTAGACGCTTTTACTGGAGGATATAACGTACAAATTGCATTTTCGACAGGATTTATAGCAGGAAGCAATATTTAACAACTAAAAAATTATTTTCTTGTTTGAATTAACAAAAAATTATATAATCTTATTGAAGGCGTAAAATTACGGTATATAGAAATGAGGAGAATAATTTGAAAATTTCAGTAGCAATAGATGGACCAGCAGGAGCAGGTAAAAGTACTATAGCAAAACTAGTTGGTAAGAAATACAATCTTATGTACATAAATACAGGAGCAATGTATAGAGCGGTGGCATTAAAAGCTAAAGAGATTAATGTATCACCAGAAATGATTGATGAAATATGTAGCATGATTTCTAATATGGAAATGCATTTCGAAAATGATGATTTAATCTTAAATGGTGAAAATATTCAAGAGAAAATTACTACGCCTGAGATTAGTAGTATCGTATCTAATTATGCGAGCATTCCAGAAGTGAGAAGCAGACTTGTTAAGCTTCAACAAGATATGTCAAATAAATTTGATGTGGTTATGGATGGCAGAGATATTGGAACCGTTGTACTTAAAGATGCAAAGTTTAAGTTCTATGTAACAGCAAGTTCTGAAGAAAGAGCCAATAGAAGATTCAAAGAATTACAAAAAAGAAATATAGAATGCTCATATGACCAAATATTAAAGGATATAATAGATAGAGACTATATTGATTCTAATAGAGCTACAGATCCTCTTAGAAAAGCTGATGATGCCATTGAAATTGATACTACTAACCTAGATATTGATGGAGTTGTAAATGTGATTACAGAATACATAAGAAAAGGTTTATAGTAAGGAGATCATGATGAGTGAAGTTATTTTAGCTAAAAATTCGGGCTTCTGTTTTGGAGTGCAGAGAGCTGTTAAAGAAGCTCTAAGAATACAAAAGGAATATAATTCAAAAATTTACACTTTAGGACCATTAATACATAATAGTGATGTTGTGAATTTTTTAGAAGAAAATAATATCTTTGCAATTGATCTTGAAGATATACACAAATTAAATGCTGGAGATGTGATTGTTATAAGATCGCACGGTGTATCCGAATCAGTTTTTGAGGAACTTGAGAAGAGGCAATTAACAGTTATAAATGCTACCTGTCCATTTGTGACCAATATTCAAAATAAGGTTAAGAAATATTCAAAAGAAGGTTATCATATAGTAATATTAGGAGATAAAAACCATCCAGAAGTTATGGGTATTAATGGGTGGTGTAATAACGAGGCGATTATTACTAAGGATGGTAATTTTGATGTTGATATTCCACAAAAGGTATGTGTAGTAGCGCAAACAACTGAAAAAATGGCTAATTGGGAAAACACTTTAAAAAATTTAAATTCTGTAAAAGAAGTATTAGCTTTTAATACTATCTGTGCAGCTACAGATGTTAGACAAAAGAGTACTAATAAAATTTCCAAAGAGACAGATGCTATGATAGTTATTGGTGGGAAGAATAGTTCCAACACTACAAAGTTGTATCAAATTGCAAAAGAAAATTGCGAAAATACTATTCACATTGAAAACGCGAAAGAATTGCCAATGAGTTTCATTGAAAAAAATAATATAAAAAAAATAGGAGTTACAGCTGGTGCTTCAACACCAGATTGGATTATTAGGGAGGTACTAGATATTATGAATACAGAAAATAATAATTTTGAAGATCAATTATCATTAATGAATGAACTAGATAAGAGGTTTGCTATAGGTGATGAAGTGCAAGGAGAGATACTTTCAAAAACCAGAGATTCTATTTTAGTTTCTCTTATAGGGTATAAATCAGATGGAATTATTCCTTTTACAGAATTATCAGCTAAAGAAGATCCAATAACATTCTCTGAAACACTTAATATTGGAGATAATATAAGTGCAAAGGTTATAAAATTACAAAATAGTGATGGGTATGTAGTTTTATCGAGATTAGAATATGAAAGAGAAGAAGCATTTAAGGAACTAGAACAAAATTTTACAGAAGGAAATACTTTCGAAGTAACTGTTAAGGAAGCGAAAGAAAAAGGATTAGTAGCGAATTATAAAGGTGTTAGAATATTTATACCTGCTTCTCAAATCGATGTTAAATTCACAGATAATAAAGATGAATATGTAGGTAAGAATTTAGTGGTTAAATTAATAGATTTTTCATTAAAGAACCCTGTTAAAGTCGTAGCATCAAGAAGAATATTATTAGAAGATGCTAAGAATGCAGAAGATTCTAAGGCGTGGGAAAACTTTAACATAGGTGATGTAGTAAAAGGTGAAGTTAAGAGATTCACAGATTTTGGTGCTTTTGTTGAAATTAATGGCATTGATGGATTATTGCATTTATCACAAATATCATGGAATCATGTGAAAAAAGTTAGTGATGTATTAAAAGAAGGTCAAACTATAGAAGTAAAAATTATAGGTCTTGATAAAGAAGCTAAAAAATTATCTTTGAGTATGAAGGAGCTTATTGCTAAACCTTGGGATAATGCTAAAGAAAAATATCCTGAAGAATCTATAGTTCTTGGTAAAGTAGTAAGATTAAATGATTTTGGTGCATTTGTTGAGTTAGAACCAGGAGTAGATGGATTAGTTCACATTTCAAAAATATCACATAGTAGAATAGAACATCCATCAGAAGTCTTAAAGGTTGGTCAAGAAATTAAAGCTAAAATTTTAGGTGTTGATGAGGAAAATAAGAGAATAAGCCTAAGTATAAAAGATATTTAATGATTATTTTTAAAGAAGGAATGAATTATTCCTTCTTTTTTTATCTAAAATATTATTGAATTTATCTTTTAACCAACTTTATAAAGATGCATTAATAAAATATTTGAAGTATAATTAAAATAAATATTACAAATAGATATAATATTTTCTATATTAACTTTACTAGGAGGACATATGCTTATGAAATGTAATAAAGTTACTAAAGTAAAACCTTTAGTAGAAACAAGATACTTAAGCTTATATGAAGCTGAATATGAAAATAAAATTGGAAATAAAAGAACATGGACTATTGCTTCAAGGAAAGACAATGAAACTATCCAAAAGCAATACTTTGAAAATAAAGAAGATAAAACAGATGGTGTAATAATTGCAGCTTATCATAAAGATAAAAAGAAACTTGTTATCATAAAACAATTTAGAATTCCGCTAAATAACTATGTATATGAACTAACAGCTGGTCTCATTGATCCTGGAGAGGATGCTAGAAGTACAATAGAAAGAGAATTACTTGAGGAAACTGGCCTTACATTAGTTGATATAATTTACGGCAAGGGTAGTGATAAAGTTTATGTTTCAGCAGGGATGACAGATGAATCACTTGCGTTTGTATTCTGCACTTGTGAGGGCGAAATAAGCGATGAACATTTAGAAGATGACGAATGTATTGAAGCGTTACTAATCTCTCAGGATGAGGCTAAGGAACTAATAAAAAGTAAAGAGAAGTTTGATATTAAATGTTTTTTAGTTCTTCAAAGTTTTGCACTATTAGGTCAACAATTATTTGAGCAATGATAAGAGAAAAAACTGGCATCTGAAATTCTTATGCCAGTTTTTTGTATAAAATAGATTATTATATTTGAATTTCTTACTTTCTATCAAATAGAATTTGCATTGGGTTAAATTAATTAACAAAGCAATAGAGAAGATATTATTTTTGAAAATAATAGAAAAAAATTTATATTAGTAGTAGAATATTACTAAATGCAATAATGTTAAAGGGGGCATAAACATGTGTGCAGAATATGAACAAATAAAAAACGCAAACGTAATGATAAATTCTCTGTGTATTTTTACAAATTTAAAAGAGAGCAGCGTATTAAAGAAATACAGTTCATTACTAAAATATTTAAATAAGAAAGAATTATCAATAGAGAAAGCAATAAACCACTATAATGATTTCGTTTTTGAATTAATAAATAATGAAAAATCAATTTCGTTAAAAAAGTACATAATAGATAGGATATTTTTAGATAATAACGCTTTTACCGATATGATTGATAATGAAGATCTAAGTAATAAAAAAATACTAGATCAAGTAAAATATGAATTAAAAGCTTTGCAATATGTTTCAAGTATTACTTCAAAAGATTTTAAAGAATTTATAATTTTAAAAAGTAAAGCTAAAAATTTTGAGACAGATATTATTAATAATCTTATTGATCTTGAATCAGAATATGATGTGGCTGAGAATTTAGCTAAGGCTGTAGATAAATTAAAATCAAGCGTAATGGCTATGGAGAATTGGGCTAATGCGTTAGATGATATAATAGAATTCTATAAAAAATATGGAACTGGTATATTTGGGGAGTACAGAGCCTTTGTTTGGGAGCATGAAGATGATAAAACGTATCTTAGAGGTGTTGATTCGCCAGATGCTGTAAGGCTTAAAGATTTAGCTGGATATGAAAATCAAAAAGAAGTTATAATTAGTAACACTAAACAATTTATGAATGGATATCCTGCGAATAATATTTTATTATATGGCTCAAGAGGAACTGGAAAATCATCAACCGTTAAAGCAATTATAAATGAATATTATAATAAAGGACTAAGACTTATCGAGGTGGATAAGGATAAGCTTGTCGATTTTACTAAAATTATAAAGATATTAAAGAATAAAAATCTAAGATTTATTATTTTCGTAGATGATTTGGTTTTTGAAGACGGTGAGTCAAGTTACTCTGCTTTAAAAACTATCTTAGAAGGGGGAATAGAAAATAGATCAAGCAATATCTTAATATACGCAACAACAAATAGAAAACATTTAGTGAAAGAAACTTTCAGTGAAAGAGCTGGCGATGATGTTCATGCTCATGATGCAATAGAGGAAAAATTATCCTTGGCGGATAGATTTGGGATGACAGTATCTTTTTATTCACCAGATCAAAAAGAGTACTTAAGTATAATTGATAACATTGTAGAATCAAGAGGAATTGAAATTGATAAAGATTACCTTCACGCAGAAGCATTAAAATGGGTAAGATGGTACAATGCACGTTCACCTAGAACAGCTACACAATTCATAAACTGGATACAAGGAGAATTGAAAAAGTAGAGGGGATATCCCTCTACTTTTTTATTATTTAATCTCTATTATTAAGCGTTAGTTGTTGTAGGAGGAGTATAGACTCTTGTAGCAAGCTCATCATCAAGCATATATAAAGCTGCAGGATTATTCTCACATCTCTTGATTTTCTTTATTATCGTATTGAAAGTATTTTCTTCTTCAACTTGTTCGTTAATAAACCAGTTTAATAATCCAATTGTAGCATGTTCTTTCTCTTCAGTTGCAATATCTGCTATTTTATACAATCTACTTGTTACTATTTGTTCGTGTTCATATCCTGTTTCGAAAACATGGGTTATATTCTCGAAGTTCGTATGTGGTTTATCAATTTGTTCTAAAGTTACAACTCCATTTTTTTGGAATATGTAATCATAGAATTTCATTGCGTGGAATAATTCTTCTTGAGATTGAACTTTGAAAAAGTTAGCAACTCCACTTAAGTCGATAGATTCACAATACGCAGCCATTGATAAATAAACATAGGCTGAGTATATTTCAAAGTTAACTTGATCATTTAGATGTTTAAGTAATTTTTCACTTAGCATTTTTGTCCCTCCCATAAATAATATTACTTCTATATAATTTAGCAAAATTCAGTAAAATATACTTTTTTAATATAATTTTTTATACTTACCAAATTTATATATTTTTATATAAATATTTTACATCAATTAACATAATTTATCAACTAATAATAATTATATCATACATAACTATTTGAAGACGACTAATAATATAATTAAGAGAGGAGATGATTTTATGTCATATAGAAAAAAAGATAAATTAATTCAAAAGACTGGTGATATGTCTCAGTCTAAGGTTAAATCATTTGTCGAAAGAGAAGAGCTGACAAATAAAGTTGTATCAAGAGGCCAAGATATCACGGTTAATCAGAAGCATTAAATTTGTTATCGAAGTATTAATTTATGCTAGGATATCTTATAATAAAAGCATTAAAAATTGAAATTAAATATAATTTCAAGTAATTCAGGTGCTTATTATTATTTGATGTCCTTTTTTATGAACTTAGTTAAGAAAATAAGCGTGTTCTTTATTAAGTTGGTAAAGTATATATAATTATTTAGAAATGTGATAAAATATAGAAATAATAACAAACTAAAGAAAATGAATAAATATATTTAATTAAGAAAGGATTATATTATGTCTATAAACAGAAGTGCGCCAGAAAGTTTTTATTACGATAATGCAGAAAAGACTAATAAAAATTTTATCTATAAAAATCTTAAAAGAAGCAAATGTTATAATTGTAATTTTTCAAATTCAAATTTCGATTATGCAAGTTTAAGAGGAGCTCATTTCAAGAAATGTAATTTCTTTAGATGCAGTTTTAAAGGGGCTGAATTTATCGGTTCTAACCTAAAGGGGTGTAAATTAAAAGAAGCTAAATTTGAAGATACCATATTTGAAGGAGTAAATTTAGATAGTGTTGATTTCAAGGATGCTAAATTTAAAAATACTATATTTGTTTCTTGTGACATTACCAAGGCAAAAAATTTAAGTGAAACCACTAAAGGAATAAGAACTTTTGATTCAATGCCTGATTTTGAAATAGATGAAGAGTTGGAAAAAGTAGTCCTTAGTGTTATGGAAAATGAGTTCATCAAAAAATCAAGAGTTTTCGATACAAAAGAAGGAACAATAAATACATTAACGTTGATGATTTTGAGTGAAAAATTCGATAGAGATACCTTAATAGAAGGTTTTCATTATATCAAATTCGAAGTTGATCGAGATTTTCATACATTAAGCTATATAATAAGACTTATTGAAAATATGTAATATTTATGTAGCATGAAAAGCTAGTGCTCTATGAGTTAAATATTAATTATATCAGCAAAATTAATTATTTCTAAGGGTGAGTTTTAAAATGAATAAAGAAAAGAAAGAAAAGAAAATAATTCTTACTGAAGAACAGGCGTCAAGAGTGGCTGAAACTTTATTAAATTCGTGGCTTAAAGGTGAGAATAGTAATAACCTTTCTAGCAAAGATAATAAGTCGAACAAAAATTCAAAATGATATAATAAATACAAAGCAATATAGCTATTTTTAGCAAAAACTAAAACTGGAGTATTTTCTATTGAGAAAACTCCAGTTTTTTTAATTAAGAACCTATATTATACAGAAATAAATACATGTTTGAAAGTATTAATATTTATCATAGGAAAACACTCAAAGAATTTATAGCCAGATCATATATAAGTGTTAATTTTATTTGATTTAAATAGCATATATTGGCAATTTGTAGGTGGTATCTGAATAATTTATATAGTATATAGGTGTAATTTGTATCAAGGCAAAATTATTTGGAGGAAATACCTAAATGGAGAACAATAATTTAAAAAAAATAAGAAATAAATATTTTATAAAAAATCTTTTAGCAAAAGATAATTCTAATAACTATAAATTATATACACCTGAAATAATTGAAGAATACAAAGAAACCTTTAAAAGAATACTGAAAATGACAAATGATAAAAGCAAAACTAAATTTATTATGCTCAATAAAGTTGAGGAATGGTATAAAAATAAAAAGAATATAAATATAAGTATGGAGAAAATTTATCTTAAATCGAAACTTGGTTCTTTTACCAGTGGCGGATGTGGAATTGGTGCTTCTCTTTTGGCAGGATTAACTGCCAGTGGTATTTTTTCATATATAGATAATTACTTAAAGAAACTTGGACCAGTTTTCTTAACGACGTATATATTATTAGTATTATATTTCGGAATAAAAATACTTTATGATGAGGATAGTAAGGTAGAAATGTATAATATGCTTTTAGAAGTATTAAATACTCTAGAATATGATAAAAATGAAAACTAAGGATAATTAATTTACGGATAAAACATGCCCTAACTGCACAATATATTGTTGTAGAAAGGGAGTGTTTATTATGAATAAAGAATCAAAATCTGACTCAAATAGCCTTCAAAGCTTTTACAGTATGAGTCCTGAACCAAGTGATAAAAAACAAAAAGAGTTCTCTGATACGTACACTGATCGTAAGGAACATAAAAATGCTGGAAATAATGATTGGAATTCGGTTCCGACTGGTTTTGACACAGAAAAATCAACCAAATATTGTGAAAAAACAGCAACAGATAATCAGTGGACATCCACACATAAGTAAAGAATTCCATTATAACTTCAAATTATATTAAGTAAAAAGGGAGTGGAGACTATGAGTAATGAAGGTAATAATAAGGACAAGATGAATGATGGATACTATGATTACCAAGGTGGATACATTTCTTATGATCCAACCGTATTAACTGAACATTATACAGTTAAAGGGTTTGAAGGTAGAATTAAAGAAACGCAAAAATCTCATAGTAGATGGAATTAATGAATAAAAGATTAAAATAAGTATATATTTATATTGATAATTGAATTATTTTGTTTCCTTCATAAAGATAGATTGGTTATCTAAAATGAAGGAAACGATTTTTTGTGATATTTAAAAATGTTTTTATTTGCTATAACTAAGAAACGTTACTTATAATAACAATAAATTTAATGATTAATATTATCTATGGTTTCTAATATTATAAAAGTTGACTGTATTATTTATTAGAATTATAATTTATTTATATAAAGGGAAATGGGGAATTTTTTTATGGTTTTTTTAGAAAAGCTATCACTCTTTAATGTAAATCAGCTAAGAAAGTTATATAATAAAAATGAAGATGCTTATATTTGTGATAAGAGTTTTTTTGATATTTACGATGAGGAATCTTTTTTTATTAAATATGCTATAAGAAAACAAATTAAATTGTTTAAAATTAATAATGAATATATCGGGTATATATGGTATGAGTATCCTTCTGATCAAGGTTTTAGTAATATATATTCAATATATTTAAAGGATGAATATATTGATTTGCTTAACTCTAAATTGTTATCCCTTTTTAATATAAAATCTTTTAGATTTGATATGATAGATAATTCAAAAGCTTCATCTATTATGAAAAAATTGAATTTTGATGTGAATTCAAAAAATATATTGATGAAGAAAAAAACAAGTAATCTTTATAGAGATAATTTAGGAAAAAGAATCTTTTTTAAGCATTTTAAGGAGGGGCGTGACGAGGCGTTAAGATGTAAGATACAAAATTCAGTTTTTAATGAGAAAAATCGAATTCCTCTAACTGTTGAAGATGTATATAGAGAAGAAGAAGAGGATTATTATATAAGAAACTATGGTGTATTTATCTGTAATGAAGATGGACTAGCCATTGGTTACGGCCAAGTAATATTTAACAAAGGGCTCTATACTATTGTTAATTTGGGTATATTAAGCGAGTACAGGCATCAAGGCCATGGAGAGGCGCTAGTTAATTATTTAGTTGGATTCTGTTTTAAAAACTCAATAAAAAATGTGTATATACGAGTGGAGAAGAACAATTATCAAGCGTTGAATTTGTATAAGAAAATCGGATTTAAAGAATACCAATCTTTTGTCACTTGGTCGAAGAATATTAATTAAATAAATAATGTTTTTGGGGAGTTATATCAAAGTAATATAACTCCTTTAATTTTAAGTTATAATTACGCTCTTTTAATTATAATTATTATTTGTTATAATACTAAGGAAATTGTATTTAAACGGAGGAAGTCTAATGAATTTTGATATAGAAAAACTAAATAATGATAAAGTAAGTGGTGAAATAAAGTATTTCTTTATACAAACTTATGGTTGTCAAATGAATGAAGAAGACTCGGAAAAACTTTCAGGTATGCTTAAGAGAATGGGTTATGAAAGTACAGAAAATAGGGATGAGGCATCAATAATAATATTTAATACTTGCTGTGTTAGAGAAAATGCGGAGAATAAAGTATTTGGTAATCTTGGAGCTTTAAAGAAACAAAAAGAAAAAAATCCTGATTTAGTTATAGGTATATGTGGATGTATGATGCAGCAAAAAGGAATGGCTGATGATATATTGAAAAGATTCCCTTATGTAAATATAATATTTGGTACTCACAATTCTTATAAATTCCCTGAATACTTAAATAGGGTTAAAACTGAAGGTGTACAAATAAAAGAGATTGTTGATAAAGAAACCGAAATAGTAGAAGGAATTCCTATCGATAGAAAAAGCGATATTAAAGGGTTTGTAACAATAATGTATGGATGCAATAACTTTTGTACATATTGTATAGTGCCTTATGTTAGAGGGCGAGAAAGAAGTAGAAAGTCTGAAGATATAATTAACGAAATAAAAGGTATGGTAGTTAATGGATATAAAGAAGTTACTCTTTTAGGACAAAATGTTAACTCTTACGGAAAGGGGCTTGAAGAAAGCATAACATTTGCTGATCTTTTAAGAAAAGTTAATGAAATAGAAGGGTTAGAAAGAATTAGATTTATGACATCTCACCCTAAAGATTTAACTTTAGATGTTGTTTATGCAATAAGGGACTGTGATAAAGTTTGTGAGCAAATCCATTTACCGGTTCAGAGTGGTTCGAACAGGATTCTTAAAGAAATGAATAGACATTATACCAGAGAACAATATTTAGAATTAGCTAAAGAGATAAGAAAGCAAATTCCTGATGTAACATTCTCGACAGACTTAATTGTAGGTTTTCCAGGTGAAACTGAAGAAGATTTCAGTGAAACATTAGAGTTAGCAAAGGAAATCCAATACGATGCAGCATTTACTTTCATTTATTCGAGAAGAAATCATACTCCTGCAGATAAAATGGAAAATCAAATCTCTGACGAAATTAAGCATGAAAGATTCAATAGATTAATCGAGATTGTTAATACTGGTATTGCAAAAGGAAATAAAGAAGCAGAAGGAAAGATATATGAAGTTTTAGTTGAAGGTAGTAGCAAAAATGATGAATCAAAATTGACTGGTAGAACTAGAAATGGTAGACTTGTGAATTTTGAGGGTGGGAAAGAATTAATAGGGAAACTAGTTGATGTAAGAATAGTTAAAGCAAATTCGTTCTCGCTAGTAGGAGAAGTTATAAAGTAAGAAGTTTTTTTCAAGTTAAATAATATAATTTTAAATAGTCAGTATATATTTTAAGTAGGAGCATTGTATTAAACTCTTCGAAAAAAGTATACAGACTATTTTTTTTATCACTTGTATCAGAATAATCTATTTATATGATATGACATGATAATAGGAGAGTGAAATGAAATAATAACCAGAACAAACGTTCTCTGATGATAAAAATAGCATTTTGGAATAATTGATATAAATGTAGTTATCAATGTTTCATATGTAGATGAATGTGTGAGTTTTGATAATAAAATAACTTAACATGCTAATTAATTAACTGATAAAACATAATGAATACATTTGATAATATAAGTATGAAAGAAAAAATGGGCTTTTTACAGTTTGAGAACATTTGTTCTAAACTTAAAAAGAGAATTTTGGTATTTTGTTTAAAGTAACACGCATTATATATTTATTATAGTGAGTTTTTCTTTCTACTTAATTATATCCGCAAAAGAACATTCTATAACTTGAGGGATATCATTAGGATTAATTTCGATTTGCGCACCAATTTTTCCGCCGCTAAAAATTATTGTATCAAACAATAAAGCATCTTCTTGAATAAAAGTTTTGAATATTTTTTTCATACCAAGTGGGGAACAGCCACCTCTTATATAACCGGTGACTTTGTTTATATCTTTAACCTGGATCATTTCTATGTTCTTTTCCTGTGCTATTTTACTGGCTTTTTTCATATCTAATTCTTCAGAAACAGGAATTACAAAAACATAAAAATCTTTTGAATGACCTTGAGTAACTAAGGTTTTAAAAACTTGATCAACATCTTTTCCTATTTTATGCGCAACTGCAACACCGTCTAATTTACCATCTTTGTTTTCGTAACTATGAGTTGAATATTGAATTTTGTTACTGTCTAAAATTCTCATAGCATTAGTTTTTCCTTGGATCATAATTTTGAAAGTCCTCCTTAAATTGAAAAGTGAATATACACTACTTAATTAGTCATTGTTTAGATTATATCATAAAATATTATTTGTGTTGTTATCTTTAAGGATGATTTATTATTTGGGTTAGTATTAAGATTGGTAAAATCTGAGTTTTGCTTTTAAGAATTGAAGTTTTTATCAAATGTTGATTTCTTAAGATTTGTTTGCGTTCGATTTTATATTTTTGTCAGAATCGACGTGTAAATAATGCATATATATTATAAAGTAATTGTTTATATATAAAATTATAAATATAATACTAAATACTATCTTTATAATTTGTTGATAAAAATTATATAATATTCATTAAGGTTAAAAGTATTTCATTTAAATGAATTGTATATATAAATTTTAAAAATATTATATTTAAATTATTAATAAATATATTTGTATTTTGTTTGAGTATAAAATGTTGAAGTAAATTATAAAATGTAAGTAACATGAACGAATAATTTAATTTTTGTTTTGTAAATTCAAACTTTGTTTGAAAAACAAATCTAACAAACTGGTTTGAAATACGATTAAGATTAGGATTGAACAAAAAAACTTGAGATTAAAGGTGAACAACTAAGGTGGAATATTCAAAAAAAGTTTAATAATATGAACTAAACTCTATAAAAAATACGTAATAATTATTTCGCTAAATATACATTTAGCGAAATAATTGCTTTAATTTATGAAATTTGGTATAATATTTTTAACTTGGCACAACATTTCAAGAATTAAGTAATTCATCAATTACAGACAAGCTCTTGCTGTGCTTTAGAAATTATGAAAATTTAAGGTGAAAAATATGAAATATGATATTCAGGTACTTCAAAATAATAATCTTCCTGAAAGTTTGGTGGATTTTTTAAATTATTTAGAAACTATAAAAAGCACGTCGATCAATACAATAGATGGGTATAGAATTGATTTAACAATATTCTTTAGATTTATGATGATTTATAAAGGAAAGGTAAATGCAGATTCAGTTGAATTTGAGGATATAGATATTTCAGTTATAGACTCTGAATTTTTAAAGAATGTAAAGCTTAGAGATTTGTATGCTTTTCTTTCTTTTACAGAAAAATATCGGGATAATAGTTCTTATGCAAGAGCTAGAAAAGTTGCTACATTGAAATCTTTTTTTAAATTTCTTTTTGGAAAAGCAAAAATAATAAGTGAAAATCCAGCTTTAGAATTAGAATCTCCTAAAATAAATAAACGACATCCGGTTTATCTAACTCTAAATCAAAGTATTCATCTCCTAGGATCTTTAGAGAAAAATGATAAAAATTATTTCAGAGATTACTGCATATTAACGTTCTTTTTAAATTGTGGGATGAGACTTTCTGAACTTTGCAGTATCCAAATAGATAAGATTAGGGATGATACTTTAACTATTATAGGTAAAGGTAACAAAGAAAGGACTGTTTATTTAAACGAAGCGTGTTTAAAGGCTTTGGAGAACTATTTACATACTAGAGATGATTCGAAAGCACTGTTAGAAAATAAAAAATTCCTGTTTTTATCATCTAGAAATATGCCTATTAATAAACGAACTGTTGAAATTATGATAAAGAAACATATTACAAATGCTGGATTAACGGATGACAAATATACTCCTCACAAATTAAGGCATACAGCTGCTACACTTATGTATAAATACGGTAATGTTGATATTAGAAGTTTGCAAAGCATATTAGGTCATACGAATATATCAACAACTCAAATTTATACTCACGTTGATGATGATTCCTTAAGAGATGCTGTTAAATCAAATCCGCTTTCAAAGTTATAATTATTTTAATGCTAATATTGTTTTGATAATATACAATACAAAAAAACTAAATAAACACTCTCCTCTCTCCTGCTTTATAAATAATTTTGTTCAAGAATAAAAGGTTATCAGTAGTATTCTGGTAACCTCTATTTTTGAATAAGTTTACTATTTTTGCGTTTATCTTTAATGTGCTATTGCATTTCCATAATTGTTTCTAAATTCATCAATATATGCTGGTTCGTTACCTTCGTACATTATAAGGGTGTTCCCTTTTCTATAATAATAAGGTCTTCTAGTGTAATTTGCATCTGTTCCGTTTATAGTCATTCCGTCTGGAGCAATTCTGTTTATATCCCCTTCCAACTCGGTCGGAGAGCTATATTCATAAAGTCTGACAACATCTCCACCTAATAGATAGTCTGTTTCATTACCTTTAAAATAATTTTTATTTGTATTAGCTGATTCGGTTAAATTGTATCCTAAATTTCTGAAATCGTCTGCAAAATTTGCAGCGGAATATCTTATTGAATCAGCAGTTGCTTTTAATCTATCTCTTGTAGCGTCTGAATAGTTTGCATTATTTCCAGTGCTGCCTTGAGTACCGGTTCCACCAGCACCTGTGCCGTCAGTCGTTCTATTTCCTCCTGTAGCATCATTGCCTAGCATTCCACCATCATCCCATGCATTATCTCTAGTGAAACCATTAGTACCATCCATACCACCAGCATTATTCCTTGTTGTGCCGTTATTGCCTACTCCTGTTCTATTACGATTACCACATCCAATTAATGATAATGAAAATATAACAAGCACAGCTAAAAATAACGACAAAATAGATTTTCGCTTCATAATAAATCATCCCTTTCTATTGAAATATATTACGTGATTATTATGTGAAATAAAACGAAAATCTATTCACTACAGTTATTTTATTGTTTTCTTAATCTTCTAACACCAGGATATATCTCTTCAGTAGCTTCGTCGAGAGTTAAATCATCATTTAAATCCATCTCATCTAGATATACTATATGTTCAAATGCATCCTCATAACTTTCTTCATCAGAAAATTCATCATCGAAGTCATTTGTTTTCTTTGCAAATTTATTAAATATATCTTTTATATCAAGATTTTCTTCGGCTATTTCATCTAATTCATCTTCACTTAAAGACGCCTTTAAATCATTTAAGAATTCCTCTTCTAATATTTCATTTTCTTCTTGTGTCTTTGCAATATCTTCGATTCTAATTGCTTTAGTATCAACACCATTAATTTCTAAACATTTGCCACAATTATCACAAATTTTATTTTCGTAAATATCACAATAATCATCATCAGAATACTTATAAGTCATCTGTAACACCTCTTTTTTTATTGTAGAATAATAATTATATCAAAGAAAACAAATTAAATCAAATTATATTTTATTACTATTTAAAACGATAAATAATAACCTCAAAAATTCAAGCTCAATTATAATATTAAAGCAAACTATATGATATTTTTCCAATTTACATATTTATCAAGTATCGCCACTGCCTTTTCTAAATAAACTTTCTCAAGATCTGTAAATCTGCTAAACTCTTCGCTATCTAAATCAAGGATCCCTACAAGTTTTTCATCATTCACTATAGGAATTACTATTTCAGAATTAGATGCAGCATCACAAGCTATATGCCCTTCAAAATTATGTACGTCTTCTATTAATAACGTTTCTTTTTTTAGAGCAGCCGTGCCACATACCCCCTTCCCCATTTCAATTTTTGTACAAGCTGGCATACCTTGAAAAGGTCCGAGGATAAGCGAACCGCCTTTAGCTAAATAAAAGCCACACCAATTAATTCTTCCTATTAAAGCGTTTATTAATGCAGATGCATTACAAAGTTTAGTTATTGGTAAATCATCGTTATCTATTAGTCCTTCAAGCATAACTAACATATTTTCTAACTTACATTCTGTACTCATATCATCAAATACTTTTATATCAAACATTTATTTCACCTTCCGTATTGCTAAAATATGTATTCTTAACTATTTTATATTATTTAAGCTTACCACATTATATAATACTATTTTTTATTCAATATGGGAATATTAATATATAAAGAATTACTTATGTGATTTAATTATACAAACATAATGATAAACTTAAGTTGTAATTTTAGTTGAATAATACTAATGAATTTGATTTCTCAATATATATGTTAGTGTATTTAGAACGTTAGTTTGCTATATAAACACGTATATGCTATAATGATTAGAAGAATAGAGAGGTGTTTATAATGTCAGACGAAAAAGATAAACAATCAGAAATATATGACTTTTTAAAATCTTATACAGAAAGCAAAGGATATCCACCTTCAGTAAGAGAAATATGTGAAGCTGTATCTTTAAGGTCAACTTCAACAGTTCATGGCCACTTAAAAAGATTAGAAAAAAAAGGCATGATTAAAAGAGATCCTTCTAAGCCAAGAGCTTTAGAAATAGCTGAATTTTCTGCTCCTAAAAAGGAAATGATTAATATACCAATTTTGGGTAAAATCACTGCTGGAAGCCCTATTCTAGCAACTGAAAATATAGAAGATACATTTGCATTGCCATTAGATTACATAAAACATGATAAAGAGCTTTTTATGCTTAGAGTATCTGGCGAAAGTATGGTTAATGCAGGTATTAGAGATAATGACTTAGCCATTATTGAAAATGCCCAAACAGCATTAAATGGAGATATTGTAGTTGCATTAATTGAAGATAGCGCAACAATCAAAAGATTCTTCAAGGAAAAAGATCACATTAGATTGCAGCCTGAAAATGATGCAATGGATCCTATCATAGTAGATGATTGTAAAATATTAGGTAAGCTTGTTGGAATATTTAGATCTTTCAAATAGTTTAAAGATTAAAACAATACACACGAGTATGAATTCAAGAAAATGAAAAAGGACTATTTATGATTAAAAATGTTTATATAATCATAAATAGTCTTTTTATATTACTCAACTTCTAAAACTTTGCTCAATCCTATAAGAACACCAATTTTACCATGATCAAAATTTAAGCCGCCTTGTATATAAGCTATATAAGGCTCTCTTACAGGACCATCTGCCGAAAGCTCAATTGTTGATCCTGAAATAAATGCTCCAGCGGCCATTACTATTTCGCTATCATATCCTGGCATAGCCCATGGCTCACATACTGCAAAAGCATCAATCGGTGATCCGGCTTGAATTCCACTGCAGAAATTAACTAGTTTTTTAGAATTACCAAATTCAATAGCTTGAATTATATCTGTTCTTTTATCGCTAGATGGCGGGAAAACTTTAAATCCAGCAATCTCCATAACCCTAGCACAAAATATAGCTGTTTTAACAGCCTCTATAGAAACGTGAGGTGCAGAGAATAATCCTTGATAAAAACTTCTCATTAATCCATAAGTAGCTCCATACTCTCCTCCTACCCCTGGAACAGTTAATCTATTTGCAGCTGCATCTACTAGGTTTTTTTTACCAACGATATAACCACCACCTGGCGCAATTCCACCACCAATATTTTTCATCAGCGAACCTGCCATAATATCAGCACCAAATTCTGTTGGTTCTACAGTTTCAATAAACTCACCATAGCAATTATCAACAAATATTGATACATCATTTCTAACTTCTTTAATATGTTTAATAACTTCGGCTATTTCAGAAACCAGAAAAGATTTTCTTGCTGCATAACCTGTACTTCTCTGAATATGTATAAGTTTTATTGATAAATCTGCTTTTAAAGCTTCTTTTATCTTATCAACCTGAAATTTACCATTATCATCTAAATCAACAATATCTGTCTTAATTCCAAATTCATCAAGAGAACCGGAATTTTTCTTTTTTGACAATCCTAATACTCCAAGTAAAGTATCATATGGTAGTCCTGAAACACAGAGTATTTTATCGCCTGGTCTCACATTGCCAGCTATAGCGCACCCAATAGCATGTGTACCGCTTACAAAATGCGGCCTAACAAGTCCTGCTTCAGTCTTAAAAATATTAGCGTATACTTTATCTAAAGAATCTCGACCAATATCATCAAGACCGTACCCGGTTGTATTTGTAAAATGTGAATCACTTATTTTTTCGGTTTGAAAAGCTTTTAGAACTTTCAGTTGATTATATTCTCTAATTTCATCATAGTCTTCAAATTGTTCATCAGTATCTTTCAAAGCCTGTCTATATATTTCAAATGTCCTTTCACTTATGTTATAGTTATTAATTAAAAATTCTTCTGTTTTCTTTAACATCTGTATGTCTCATCCTCCAAAGTATTTAAATAAGTTTTATAAATTCGTTATAACCCAAAAATAAATAGGCAATATTAATGCCTATTTACTAATTTTCATATTCATTGTCTGCAAATAAAATTGGTTTAGCTGGCGTTATAGTTGATATAGAATGCTTATATATAAGCATTTGTTTATTGTCGCAATCTAATATGACAGTAAAATTATCAAAACCCTTTACAGTGCCTTTTATTTGGAATCCATTCATTAAATGTATAACTAATTGAATTTTATTTTTTCTAGCATTGTTTAAAAAAATATCTTGTAAATTATTTTGTTGTTTATTGACCAAAATATAACACCTCCATTAGTGAACATAAGCTTAATTATTACTATTATAACTCTAGTTTTAACTTATGTCATTAATAACTTTTTCCAAAATTTCATCATCGCTCATAACATCTTTATCTAAAAAAATACATCTTTTATCTTTTCTAAACCAAGTTAATTGCCTTTTAGCATAATTTCTTGATCCCTGTTTTATCATATCTATTGCATCGTGCAAAGAAATTTTACCTTCAAGATAATAGAGGATTTCTTTATAACCAATACCTTGCATTGACTGAATATCTGAAGTATAACCCATTTCTTTTAACCTTATGCACTCATCTAACAGTCCTCTTTCAAGCATAATATCAACTCTTTTATTGATTCTATCATATAATTTTTGTCTATCCATCGTTAATACATAGTAAAATACATCATATTCACTGCTGTAAAAATCATCACCTACATTATAAGAGCTAAATGGCTTTTTGGTAAGCTTATAAACTTCTAAAGCCCTAATAACTCTTTTTCTATTATTCGGGTGTATGTCTTTGTAGCTTACTGGATCGATTTCTTTAAGCATTTCGTGTATATATTCATTACCTTTTTCTAAGGCTAAGCTCTCTAAATATTCTCTATATTGTTCATCTTTCTCGGCCTCTGTAAAAGTCATATTACAAGTCAACGAATTAATATAAAGTCCTGTTCCTCCAGATAATATAGGCAATTTTCCTTTGGATATAATATCATTAACAGCGTTCGCTCCATACTCTTTAAAATCTGCAACAGAAAAAGGTACATCTGGTTCTATAATATCAATTAAATAATGTTTTATTCCTTGCATTTCTTCTTCAGTTACCTTTGCTGAGCCTATATCCATGTATTTATATATCTGCATAGAATCTGCCGAAATAATTTCTCCGTTTAATTTTTGCGCAAGTTTTATTGAAAGATCAGTCTTCCCTACTGCAGTCGGTCCACCGATTACTAATAATTTTTGTTTCATTATATAATTCTCCTAAATTTCTTATCTATATCCGTACTAGTAAATTTAATTATTACAGGCCTTCCATGTGGGCAATGGAAAGGATCATCTATATATCTTAAATCTTCAATTAATTTTATCATTTCATTCATTTCTAATTTATCATTACCTTTAATAGCCGCTTTACAAGCTTTACTAGCAATTGCATTATGTTTAACTTCAGTTGTTTTTCCATTACCTAAATTTTTAAGATTATCTAATATCTCTAAAAATAAATTTTTAGGATTGAGCCTTCCTAGAAAGTATGGAACTTCCTTTAAAGATAAAGATGTTCCTCCAAATTCTTCGAGTAAAAATCCTGCTGCTCCAAAAACTTCTTTATTCTCTTCAAAGTAAGAATAATCATCTATGCTCAAATCAATAATGCTTGGGATCATAAGAGGTTGAATGATAATATTACCACTCTCAATTTCCTTTAGGTACTTTTCGAACAATATCTTTTCATGGGCAGCATGTTGATCAATCATATATAGTGTACCTTCATATTCGCCTAATATGTAAGTTTTATTGTATTGCCCAAGTATAGTTATTGGAGGAAACTTAGCTGTTTGTTTTATATTGTCAGTCTCATCTTTTGTTCTTGAAATATCAACAAGCTCAGATTTATTTTCTTGCTTGTGATTATCATCCATATAATAATGATTTTCTTGATTTATATCTTCGTCGAATTTATTGTGTTCATATTTATCAACTACAGGCATTATATCACAATCTTCACCAATATCTTCTGTGGCTTCTTCATTTTCATCTCCATTACTTTTAGGAGATCTTAAGTCAATAGGAATCTCGACAGGAACTTTATATGACTCTTTATGAATATCACTTTTAATGGGAGTTGCATGAGATTCGAAGGAAGTTGTTTTATACGTACTTACAGAATTATTTTCATCAAATGAATAATTATTCGCATTAAGATTTATTCCTTGATCCAATAAAGACTTAACAGCTGAATTTGCAAATTTAACTTTTTCTTCTTCCTCTTTTATCTTGAATGTTATTTCTTCAAAAGTAGGTGTTACTGAAACTTTGGTGTTTTCTTCCTCTTTGATAGCAAAAGTTTCAAATACTTCATTCTTCAAGGAAGTATGAACTGCTCCAAAAATCTTTTTAAAAATTGTTCTTTCATCGTTAAACTTTACCTCTGCCTTTGTTGGATGAATATTTACATCAACATATTCAGGGTATACTTCAATAAACAAAATAAAAAATGGGAACTTATTAACTGTGGAAAATGACTTAAATGCTTGTTCAACAGCTACTGCTAATGCCCTATTTTTTATATATCTTTTATTTACAAAAATACTTTGATTATTTCTAGAACCTCTAGCTATCTCTTCGGTTCCTATGTACCCGTAAACTGTTATAAGATCGGAAGTATCACTGAAATAAAGTATATTATCAGTTATGGATTTTCCATAAATTGTTCTTATTACGTCCTTAAACTCTCCGTTACCAAAAGTATGAAGAATCTTTTTGTGGTTATTATATAATTTAAAACTTATCTTAGGATTAGCAAGAGCAAGTCTTGTTATTATATCATTTATTAAAGAACTTTCTTTAGCCGTAGATTTTAAGAACTTTTTTCTTGCAGGGACATTAAAGAATAAGTCACGAACCTCTATTATCGTTCCTTTATTTACGCCACATTCTGTAACTTCTGTTGGTTTACCACCTTCGATTGAAATTTCATATCCAAATTCTTCATCTGCTTGCTTTGATTTTAAATTAACCTTAGCTACAGATGCTATAGATGGGAGTGCTTCACCTCTGAAACCTAAAGTGCTTATACTGTATATATCTTCGGATTCTTTTATTTTGCTTGTAGCATGAGGAAGAAAGGCTTTTGCTATATCATCTTTATAAATTCCATCACCATCATCTATAATTCTTATTAAAGATGCGCCACCCTCTTCTATTTCGATTACGATATTTTTAGAGCTTGCATCAATAGAATTCTCTACCAATTCTTTAACTACTGAAGACGGTCTTTCAACAACTTCTCCAGCTGCAATTTTATTTGCAGTATCTTCATTTAAAATATTAATTCTTTTCATATATAATTTCCCCCTTTCAATTAAAACTAATAATTTTCAATGAGAAAAATCACTTAAAATTATTTTCCTTTGTCTGTACTCTCTCTGTCTTTGAAAATTAAATATTAGGAGATTTAATTATCCTCAATTAATATCAAACCCTATGCCAACTTCTTTAATTTTAATAGCTTCATGGATTTTATATTTTACCTCAAATGAGGTAAAGTGACAATGATAAAGTTCTTATTATATTATTTGTATAAAATATTATATTGTTTTTTACATCTATCAATTGAAATCAAACAAATGAAAACTACCTATTATACCTAATATATTTTTATTATTACATACTTGTTTGGCATATTCAATAATATTACAAATTCCACTAAGAGAACATCCGATGATTATAATTATATATCATTTAATTTAATATATTTTTTTATCCAACTTACACAATTATACCAGTTGTGTTCTTAAATATAAATAATATTTATCTTCAAGATGGATAAGCTAATATAGAAAATAAATTATTTTAAGTAAGGAGGTATTAAAATGAATAATAAAGATTTATATAGTTCAGCAAATACTACATCTGATCCAGCATCTCGTAATTATGGTAAACAAATAAATGAAAAAGCTCATGAAAAAAGTCCTTTTGGAAAAGATGAACCTTCTCCACATACTGCATTCAAAAAGAAAATGAAATAATGCAAATAAATCCACGACAAAATTTACTCACTGTCGTGGATTTTTAATAAATATAATATAATTAGCTCTTAAATTAAATCATCATGCTTTAATAAATTAAATAGTGTTGAATTAAGATTAAATTGTTTCATTAAATTTCTGACTTCGATTAAAGCCTTCTCTTTCTTATCTTTGGGGATATTAGATTTAGATGCCCTAATTAATATATTTTTAGGAGAATGAGCAATATCTATAAATTCTAAAAGTTGGGTTTTATATCCGATACATTCTAAAAGATTTGCACGTACACTATCAGTCATAAGAGCCGCAATTCTTTCTTGTACTATACCGTATCTTGTTAAGATAGATAATTCTTCTGTTTTCATTTGGGCATTAAATTCATGCTGACAGCAAGGAACAGAGAAAATCATTTTAGTATTCCACTTTATTGCGTTATATAAAGCATAATCTGTAGCGGTATCACATGCATGTAATGTAATTACCATGTCAACCTTGTTGTTATATTTAAATCCATTTATATCTCCAAGCTCAAAATGTAAATTCTCAAAATTATAACGTTTTGCTATATCATTACACTTCTTAATTACGTCAGCTTTAAGATCTAAACCTATCATTTTAACATCAATTTTCTTTATCTCAACAAAGTAATAGTATAAAACAAATGTTAAGTATGACTTTCCGCAACCAAAATCTAAAATTGTAAGTTCTTTATAATCATTCTTTTTAATTTCATCATCGATAATTTCAACGAATCTATTTATTTGCTTATATTTATCGTATTTTGAGTTTATTACTTTACCTTCTTTAGTAAAAACACCCAAATCTATAAGCGGCTCTATGATCATTCCTTCTTTTAGTATGTAATTTTTTTCTTTATTATGTCCTTGACTAACTAACTTAGCATTATCGCTTTTTTTCTTACTTAATAGAACTTTTCCTTTTTTAGATATTTTCACTTCAAAGTTAGTCAAATTTGACCAAGCAGAAACTTGCTTGAAATTTGATGATACATATTCTAATATTTTATCACCTAAAACATCTGCATCAATATTCTCATGAAACACCTGTTTATCTGTATATTTTTCTATTTGATAATATTTTTTATTTTTATTTTCTTTAGTTAATATAGTTATCTTGTTATACTCAAAACTTTTATTTGCTTTATTACTAATAACTACTTTTATAATATCCTCTTTAACCATTTCATCAATTGCTTTTTTTAAATCTTCCATCTTTCAACTCACCTTATTATTTAGTTAACTTGTGTTTTATTACGCTTATTATTTTACACATTGCTATTTTGTTGAATAAACCTATTTATTTATTTTATCTTAAATTTGTATACAATACTATAAGTATATTTATATAATTATAAAGCATAAACAATATTATATAATAAACCAACGCCATTATTGTATACCTTTATTTAATAAATATTTATAAGTATCCCAATCTATATACTTCCCACCCATACTTTCTAAGTGATTTGTATGCATTTGGCAATCTATAAATATAAAATTCTCATTACGAAGCATTTCTGAAAGTTTAATTAATGCTATTTTAGAAGCGTTGCTAGCTTTAGAAAACATACTTTCTCCAAAAAAACATTTCCCGATCTTAACTCCATATAAACCTCCTACCAGTTCGTCACCAATATATGTTTCTACGCTCATGCCATAATCATGGTTAAATAAGTTTATATACGCATTTTTCATATCATCACTTATCCAAGTTTCCTCATTATTACTTTCGCGTATATTTTTACAATTACTAATTACACCTTCAAAATCTCTATTGAATGTCACCTTTAGTTCATTCTTTTCAATAATCTTTTTCATAGATTTAGAAATCTTAATTTCATCAGGCATTATTATAAATCTAGGCTTAGGGCACCACCAAAGTATTGGTTCTCCTTCGTTGTACCATGGGAATATACCATTGCAATATGCTAATAGTAATCTATCTAAAGACAAATCTCCTCCAACTGCCAAAAGTCCATCCTCTTCGGAAAGTTCCGGATTAGGAAAAGTAATATCTTTTGTCAATCTAAATACAGGCATTCTATTCACTCCCTTATATGATTGCTGTAGTTACTTAACTATTCTAGCACAATTTACATGACTTTGTTAGAACGTCCTATAAAATTGCATAACTAACTTTAGATTAGATTAATTCTAATTAAAGAATTCATATAATAAATACAAAATAAACCCACGAAAAGCAAACGGCCAAATTATACTTTCGTGGGTTTAGAGTGTTGTTTGAGAAAATTTTTAATTTATTATTAAAATACTTGATTTGTACTATTATAATTTATTTAATCAATATGCTCTATATCTAGTTCATCTGTAAATACTCTTTCAATATGCATTGCAAGATAACCGATTTCTACAGGTTTAATTTCTTTATTTAGTTCACTGCCTAATTTTCTACAGATATCTGCTGCTATTTCAAAAGATTTAGGGAAGCGTTCGCTAATATAGTCATTCATATCAAGCTTTATTGTCTCGCCTTTTAATGTTCTCGCTGCCATGTATTTTATATGGCTCATTAGACGATTATAAGATAGTGAGTCAATGTTAATTTTCTTTCCTATGTTTTGCTCAATTGTTGTAATACAATCTCTAACTAACATTGCTGTTTCCATTGCCTGTGAAACTTTTTCATTTCCTAAACTAGAATGAATATGAAGAGCTATATATCCAATCTCATCCTCATTAATATCAACGCCTTCTATTTCCTTTATAATATCTTTGCCTTTACAGGCAACCTCGTATTCTTCTGGAAATAAAGCTCTAATATCTGGTGTTAATGGATTACTTATATGTTCATTGTTTTTTATTCTTTTTATTGCAAAAGCTATATGATCTGCAAGAGGGCATAAAATGTTCTTATCAACTTTTTCGAATTTTTTCTCTGCTTCCATAATAATGTTGCTAGCAATTTCAAGAACTTCAGGTTCTATGTTGTTTATTATTTCTTTAGTTGAACCCCTAGATGTTTCTTGCTGCAATAGATATATTTGGGCATTTTCTGGTGCTTCCATACGTTCATTTACCTTTTTTCCAAAACCCACACCTTTCCCTAACAAAATAAATTCTTTGTTTGTATCATTATCTATTGCAAGAACACCATTATGATTTAATGCCTTTATTACTCTGAACATTTTATGCCTCCTCTTACTTGTTATTCAAATATATCAATTGCTACTAAAGCTTCTCCAGCTTTTATCTCTCCTGTTTTTAATAAACGTATTTTTTGTTTACTGCTTAATGCTGTACATATACAAGGTGAAGCAAGAGATGGTGCATTTGCTTTTATAAATTCTAAGTCAAAGCTTAATAATTTATCACCCTTCTTAACTTTATCTCCATCTTTCACAAAAGTTTCAAAACCTTTTCCATCTAACTTCACTGTATCTATTCCTATATGAATAAGTAACTCAATTCCATCAGTTGTTGTTAATCCAACTGCATGTTTTGATGGGAATACAAAACTTATAACCCCGTCTGCTGGAGCGACTACATTGCCATCAATAGGAGTAACTACAACTCCATCACCCATCATCTTGCTTGCAAATGCTTCATCTGGTGTTTCAGATAAATCTTGAGCATTACCTGTTAATGGGCTGTTTAAAACTATTGTACTAATAACTTTTCCTTCAACTTCGTTTTCATGCACTTTTTCTTCTTTATTTTCTACTACAGCATCAATTGAAACTTCTTCATCTGGTGCTGTAGCTAAATAATCTTCTAAGTTTGATTTTATAACTGTTACTCTTGGTCCATATATAATTTGAACACCAACACCTTTATGAACAACTCCAGATGCACCTGTTTGTTTTAATAAAGTATCGTTTACTAATTCAGCTTTATGAACTGTACAACGCAATCTAGTTGCACAACAGTCAACGTCTGAAATATTATTCTTACCACCAAGACCTCTACAGATCATTGCTGATAATTCATCAACCTCTCCAGCGTCTCCGTTTTCAGAGTTTTTCTTTGCTTCTAAGTCACTTCTACGATAAAGTTTAACTTCTTCTGAATCATCACGACCTGGTGTCTTTAAATCTAGTTTTTTAATTAATATTGTAAATAATACATAGTATACTACAAAGTAACCAATACCTACAATAGGTACCCATATCCAGCTTGTTTTAGCATTTCCTTGTAAAATACCAAATAGGAATAAGTCGATAAATCCACCAGAGAAAGTCATACCAACTCCAACTCCAAGCATATGCATGAGCATATACGCTAGTCCTGCAAATACACAGTGAATTCCGTATAATAGTGGTGCAACAAATAAGAATGTAAACTCAATCGGTTCTGTAATACCAGTAAGCATAGAAGTTAATGCTGCTGATAATAATAGTCCACCTACTACTTTTCTCTTTTCTGGTTTAGCACAATGGTACATAGCAAGTGCTGCCCCTGGTAAACCAAAGATCATAAGTGGGAATTTACCTGACATAAATCTTGTTGCTGAAACACTGAAGTGTGTTATTCCTTGAGTTCCAAGTTCGGCAAAGAAAATATTTTGAGCTCCTTCAATAAGCTTCCCTCCTACTTCTGCTGTACCACCAACCGCTGTTTGCCAGAATGGTAAATAGAATACATGATGAAGACCAAAAGGTATTAATAAACGTTCCATTAAACCATATACCCATGTTCCTGCATAGCCTGATTGTAATACAATATCTCCAACCTTATAAATACCTGCTTGAACTGGAGGCCAAACATAAAACATTAATATTCCAACTATTAAATATGTTATTGCACTTACAATTGGAACAAATCTAGTTCCACCAAAGAATGATAATACTTGTGGTAATTCAATTTTATAATATTTATTATGTAGCGCTGCTACTCCAAGACCTACAATAATACCACCAAAAACACCCATTTGTAATGAAGTAATTCCAAGTACAGAAGTTGCTGCACCACTAAGAAGAGCATCAGTTCCACCATGAATATTAATCATAGCACCTATTGATGCATGCATAATAAAGAAAGCGATTGCTGCAGCTAGTGCTGCAACTTCTTTTTCTTTTTTTGCCATACCAATTGCAACACCCATTGCAAATATTAAAGGTAAATTACCGAATACTACATTTCCTGCTGCACTCATTACCGAAAGAATTGAATAAGCAAAAGTACCAGGTCCAATTATGCCAGTAAGTCCATAAGCATCAAGCATTGTTGCATTAGTAAATGAACCACCTATCCCTAAAAATAATCCTGCTACTGGTAAAATAGCAATTGGAAGCATAAAAGATCTTCCTACACGTTGCAAAACGCCAAAAATTTTGTCTTTCATATTTTTTCTCCTTTTTATATGATTTTTAAATTTTTGGGATGTTTGCCGATGCTTTTCGCGCGCAAAAAAAGCATCAACTAACATAAACATCCTAAAAAATATCTATGCATAGTTAATGCCTGCTTACCAGTTACATACTATATCATGAAATTTATATTATCATATATTTTTTTATTGGTCAATGCTTTTTATTAAAATTTTTGACTAAATAATTTAAAATATTCATTTAATCTTAGATATTTTATCATATCGTCGATTAAAACTTACGATTTCTACTTTATGAAGATCTAGTACTTTAAAATGAATAGAATGAATAATTCAACATTATCAACTAAAACTAAATAATATTATTTAAGGGAGGGTTTATGATATGTTTGTAGATAGAAAAGAAGCTGGAGAAAAGCTTTCTGTAGAGCTTGAAAAATTTAAGGATGAGAATCCTATCGTTCTTGCTATACCTAGAGGTGGCATTATAACTGCTTATGAAACTATCAAAAAATTTGGATTCGATTGGGATCTTATCATTCCAAGAAAAATTGGTTTACCTCAAAATAAAGAAATAGCTATTGGTGCTATTTCTTTAGATGAAACTAGTATTTTTAATGAACAATATATAAGTATGCTAAATATACCTAAGGATTATATAAAAAATGAAGCATCTGAACAAGTTGAGGAAATTAAAAGGAGATTGTTAAAATATAAAGGAAATGTTGATTATCCAGATGTAAAAAATAAAACAGTAATAATTATTGATGATGGAATAGCAACTGGATCAACTATACAAGTGGCTATTAAATCAATAAGAAAACATGAACCTAAAAAAATAATTTTAGCAGTACCTGTATCACCAAAAGATACATTAGTTATACTAGAAAAAATAGTAGATGAAATTATATGCCTTCTTACTCCAGAAGAATTTTATGCTGTTGGCCCATATTATAGAAATTTTGAACAAACAACTGACGGAGAGGTTATTGAAATAGTTCATAAATTAAACAGAGAAATTACTGACTAAAGATTACATAAAAAAACTATTAATAAATTAAAAAGAAAGAATAATAGAAATACCACAAATTTATTATTTAAGAGCGCTGTGGTATTTTTATTATTCTATAACTTATTTTAATTACTACTTCTACATAATGAAAGAGATTTATCTTTAACTGTGCTTTTATATTTTAATAGTCTTAAACTCATATAACCTGAAAAAATTATTGTATAAGAACTTAGTCTTAACCAGTCTATTTCTTTCTCATTCAAAAGTATAAAAAGAATATGAGCATAAGCTAAGAAATAAAATAAGTAAGCCCATCTTTGAAGCTTTTTCCATTGTTGTCCTTTCATTTTACGTCGCATTTTTTTTATTGATGTTATAAATAATGGTATCATTACAATAAATCCTATAATTCCAATTGCAATATAAGTAAAATACAATATTGGGAATGTTCCTTCACTTATAATCTTTGGAAGTTTTAATATTAGAAAACGAACAAAATATATAACTCCATGAGGTAGCATCATGATAGATCCTAAGATAGCTAATTCTGCTCTAACGCTGAGTAATTTCCTCGTTATTGTCCACTTTGAATTTAAAGCACCTGCATACATAACTAAAATAAAAAATGATATTGATATTAATCCTCTTATTGAAGTTTTTTCAAGCGTAAGAATAAATCCATCAAGCTTCATATTAGAAGTTATTCTTAAGATTTCGTAGATTGATGTGATAATTGCAATAAACCCTGCTAATGAATAATACATATGCGAATTTTTTTTAATTGATGATGTAAAAAGTAGTGATAAAATTGATACTAGAACTAATGTGCAAATAAAAATCATGTGTCTACTCCTCAAACTATAATTGTTATTGATATTGAATATCAATAACAATTATAGTTTGCTATTTTTCATAAGTCAAGGCCTAATATTCTTTATTTAAATTTGATAGCATTATAGTTAAAAATAATGAAACCCACAACAAATTAGTCATGGATTTCATACTCTATTTTAAGAAATATTCAAATTTTATCCTCATTATTAATTCTATTTATCGAACATTAAATTCTAATTAATCTATTAATTAAAGGAATCTTAGATATTATAAGTGTTAGAATTAATGAAACTGCAGCAACGATAAATATTAAAAGTAGATTACTTAGTTTTGTATTAAACTTATAAAAATGCGTTGATACATTAATTACAGTAACATGTAAAATATATACTCCCATTATTTTATCACTTATTAATCCTATTGTTTTACCCGCTTTAACTTCAAACTTTTGTCTGTATATCAAGGTAAATAAGCTAATAATCCAAATAAAAGTAAAAATATTATCATAAAAATATTCTATAGAAACAGAGCGATAATATTTATGTGCCATATTGTATTGATACACACTTATAATAATACTGCTTATAACAAATATTATTATGTTCAGGTTATTAGAAATCTTATTAAGAATATAATCAAGAATTTCTTTTTTACCAAGCAAGCCTCCTAATAAATAATAAGCAAACCATGTCCATAATCTCAAGGTTTGTATAACATTAATTTGAACAATTGATTTTCCATGAACACTTCTATATATGCTTATTAAATCAATAACAAAACAGCTCAAAATAAAGATTACAGTAATAGTTATTGCATATCTATTTTTTAAAAATAATTTATGTAATAAGGGCAAAACTGCATAGATAATAATTAATGATCCGAAAAACCAAAACTGCCAAAAGTAATCTCTTTGGATCAAGCTGTTAAGTGACGATACTATTGGATTTATCATCTTTTTTGTAAATCCATAGTTAATTAACAATAAAATAATATTCCATGAAAAAACAACAAGTAATATATTTAATATCTTTTTTACTACATATGCGTAATTAATGTTTGATCTATTTAATTGAAAATATCCATTTACTATAAAAAATATAGGAACTGCAAAGCCTGAAATATAGTATAAAGTATGATTTATGCTATACTTAGCAAATTTATTGAAAGTTATTATTCCAGTTACATGAATTATTACTACCGCAAAACAGGCCATAATCTTTAGTATGTCCAATTGTAAATTACGTTCTTTCATTCTACATCACCTTTCATATTTAAAATTTGTGAATTGTTTTTTATTTTCCTTTTCTTTAATAATAAAATTTTAATTAAAGGTAAAAAATATGTTTTACTAATTCGTTATAGCTTGTACAAACTATTGAAGATATAAACTATAATTTGTTATTCTAATCGTTTTCTTCTTGAATGATTAGAATAAACCTTTTATATATCAAAACAATTAATTATTTTATATTTATCTAAACCTTATATTATCACCTCTCTATCTTTATTTTTTAAAATATATATTAATAATATGGTTTTTAAATTAAAACTTATATTACTATTTTTGCATTATACTCCTGAATGCGGTTTATATTAACTAATTTCTATAAATAACTCTCTGAGCAAATTTAATTTTATATTATACTCATTAATAAAATATACTTTTAAATTATTCAATGTTCAAAACTTGTTTTAATATATTATGAATTATTTTATATTTATATAAAATAATTCGTGTTTAAATTATAGTATAATTTTTTTAAAATGTACAACATTCTTTAAAAATATTTATTATTTGTAAATTATTCTAAAGACCAAGTATATTTTACTAATAAATATATATAAAACAAAAAACCACAGAGATTTATGTTTCTCTATGGTTAAAGTTTTACAAATTATATGGAATTCAATTATATTATTAAGTTATATTATTGTAATAAATTAAATCTTTCGATTATTTCAGTATTTCCTTTATACCAAACCATTATAATTTCATCTTTTTTTGAAATTTTCAGGGGTACCTTGATTAATATTAGCCCTTGGACCATCATTCATTCTTTGACCTCCGGTATTTCCTTCGGAAGAGTTAATATTTATGTTTTGAGATGAAATTGCTTCGCAAGATACTAATGACATAGTGCATATAAACAATAACATAATTAGGAACATATTATAAACTATCTTTCGCATATTTTATGACCTCTTTCTCAATAACAAAATATCCTGTTTAAGATTTCTTTTTGATATAAAATTATAAGTATCCTTAAATCCCATATATGATAAAATTATCATTAACGGGTATACTGGGTAAATGTACCTAGACTTAATTTCCCATAGAATATAGAAACCAATAAATCCTAATATAATTAAAATTAAAAATACTTCATCAAATCTTTTAGTTTTTATTCCAGTTATTAATCTTATTAAAATAAAGCAATACATTAGAAAATTTGTTACATATATTATCCAGATTAATCCACTTCTATATACTGAATCTCCTTTTAGTAAACTCGTAGCAAATGTAGTATATATATACTGAGACTGTGCCCTACCCATTCTCTGACTTGAATTTGATGCTTCGTTACCTATACCGTACGTTTCAATTTGGTATGTGCCTTCTGTCCAAGTCCATATGACCTTATTATAATAGAATTTTGCTAAATCACCGAAGGTAGTGTTAAATAATTTATTCTTAATTTCTTCTTTAAATAACTCTGAACTTTTTTCTTTATTATAATTTGCTTGTCTCTGATATATGTTATAGCTTTTCATATTATCCCAATAACCATATGTATCAGTATTCAATCCCATATGAAGCCACATATATATAGGGGCTGAATTATTGTTAACGGATTCACTTACAATACCAGTTGATTTTAAAACAAAGTTTTGAGCCCAGCTTGGAATATTAAATAATAGACCTAGAACACAAAAAGATGTAATTAACCTTTTTATTCCTATTTTTCTCATATTTAACATAATATAAATTATACCTGCTATTAATACAATAACACCTATACTTCTAAAATAGTTTCCAAGTGAAAGAAGAACTGAAGAAAAAATAATATACTTAATTGATTTTTCTTTTATAAACTTTATTAAAAAGTACATAGCACTAGTAAGTAATGCAGTAGCAATAATATCATTATAAATATAATTGCTCATAAGTAGCGATGGTATATAGGCTGCTGCAAATATTAAGACCCCATAATCATTATCCTTTGACCTATAATTTATTTCTTTATATATTAAATAGATCATTAAAGTTGTAATAAGTGAAAATAATATATTAAAAATCTTTATAGATAAATAGTTATCTGGAAAGATTGCTAGTATAGTTTTTAAATATAATACAGTAGAATAATTAAATGGAAACATATAAAGATACCCACCAGTTTGAAATGAGGAATAATCATTCTTATATAACATATTTAAAGCAAGTGAAAGTACAGTTTGAGAATCAGCTGTAGGTAATTTAGTAAATAAAAAAATTATAGTAACTTGAATAACAAAGCTAAGAAATAA
>Ga0209281_1000455_pt1 | contig 58143 bp, 59 predicted proteins | sample MedtruBG_FD_187514 | JGI IMG/M metagenome (GOLD analysis project Ga0209281, IMG submission 187514) | Root nodule microbial communities of legume samples collected from California, USA - Medicago truncatula BG (SPAdes) (version 2) | ecosystem: Host-associated > Plants > Roots > Nodule | place... | reverse complement strand
GGGGGGGGGGGGGTGTCGAGGTCAGCGCATCTCCTGCAACGGCCAGACTTCAACGACGCCTTGCGCGACGGCGCAGGGTGATTTCGACACCTGGGCGATGGCGTCCTGCAGGTCCTTCGCCTCGATCACGGCGAAGCCCGCGATCGGCAGGTCGCTGCGCAGGAAGGCGCCCTGGGTCACCTGGACCCCGGCATCGTCGTGGTTTCTGACCTGCACCGGGGAGTCGGCCATGCCGATCAACGCGCCGCTGTCGCGCAGCCGGGCGTCCTGGGCGTGGGCCGCCGCGCGAACGGGCTCGGCCGTGCGCTGGTAGCCGGCTTCATCGCCATAACCGATCGTGATGAACTTCGCCATGTCGACTCTCCTGTTCGAGGAACACGCCGTGCGTGGAGGCAATCGGCGCTCCCGTGCCGGCAATCCCGGACGCCCACTAAGATGAACCCATGACACTTCACCGGGCCGTCGAGGCGCGGGAAGCAACACAGGCACGTGGACCCCAAGGAGCGATCGTGACGGTCGAACGCATGGACAACATCGGCATCGTGGTGGCCGACCTCGAGGCGGCCATCGGCTTCTTCATCGAACCGGGCTTCGAGCTCGAGGGGCGCGCCGCCCCATGAAGTCGGTCTTCTGCACGGGGTGCACGAACTGTGGCGATCCCGCTTTCCGCGGGTTCTCCACCTTCAGTCGCGGCCGATGCCTGCTGTGCGCGCTCCGGTGGCGGCACCGCACGTCGGAGCCGAAGGTCCCGGCGAACCCGGAGGCATGGTCCGAGTCGAGCAGACGGTCGCGCAGCTTCAGTGGGGAGCCCGGCCAGAGCTACACCAACGAGTACTACTGGTGCCGGCGGTGTGCGGCGCCCTCGGTGTTCACGGCAGAGCAGCAGCGCGATGCCTACGAGGGCCGGAAACGGTCCATTCATCAACGACGGGTTCTCTGCGATCCCTGCTGGAAGGCAGAGGCGGATCGCCAGGCCGAAGCCGCATCACGAGGTTCTTTCCGATGAGCACCCTTTCACCCAATGCCCGGCTCGTCACGGCCATCTTCGATGAAGTCGCCAAAGGCAACGGCGTTCCGTTCTGGGAGGCCTGCCACGACGACCTGGTGTGGCGCACGATCGGGACCGGTTCGTGGAGCGGCGAGTTCGCCGGCAAGCAGACGGTGATCGACGAGGTGTTCCGGCCGCTGAACCGCGCCCTCGTCGAGCGCGCCACGGCTCCCACCCGCGTGATCGATGGCGGCGACATCGTCGTCGTGCAGGCCCGGGGCCGCAACCTCACGCGCGACGGCCAGCGCTACGACAACGACTATGTCTTCGTGATCCACTTCCAGGACGGGAAGATCGTCCGGTACGAGGAGTATTGCGACACGGAGTTGATCGCGCGCGTGCTGCCCGATCGCCTCGTGGCGAAGTCGATGCCGAAGGCCGGTTGAGTGCGGCACGGCGGCGACGGCGCGTTCACCCGGATGTCTCCATGGTCGGCCCCACAACGCCGCTAAGCTCCCGCCCTTCGAACCACCCAGGAGCGCGGCATGCGACCTCTCCGGTTTTCCATCAACGTCACGCTGGACGGATGCTGCGACCACCTCGCGGGCACCGCGGACGAGGAGCGGCACCGCCACTTCGCCGACCGCCTCGCACAGGCCGACGCGCTGCTGTTCGGTCGCGTCACCTACGGGATGATGGAGTCGGCGTGGCGGCGGCCCGCGTCGGGCGTGTGGCCCGACTGGATGAACGACTGGATGAAGCCCTTCGCCGAGACGATCGACGCGGCGAAGAAGTACGTCGTGTCGAGCACCCTGGAGCGGGTCGACTGGAATTCGGAGTTGTTGCGCGGCGACCTGGGGGCCGCGGTCCGGGCGCTCAAGCAGCAGCCCGGCAACGGATTGTTCGTCGGCGGCGTGACACTTCCGCTGGCGCTGGCCGAACTGGGCTTGATCGACGAGTACGAGTTCGTGGTGACCCCCCGGCTGGCCGGCCATGGGCCGACGCCGTTCGCCGGCTTGTCGAAGTACCTGGACCTGAAGCTCGTGGACCGCAAGGAGTTCGGCTCGGGGGCGGTGTCGTTGCGGTACGAACCCATGGCGTAGAGTAGCGGCCTGAACAAGAAAGAAACAGCACCTGGGGAGGTCGCATGGTCGAAGGTTGTTCTCACGCCCGCATGGGCACGTTCGAGGTGCCGCCAGCGGCCCGCGGCGAGGCTGCGGCGCCCGGGGCCGTCACGGTGGGCTCGTCGCCGATCATGGCGCTCGCCTTCGACTCGCGTCGACCGCTCGCGGCGAGGGCCTGAGATGGAACTCGAACCTCGCAGCCTCGGCATCCCGCTGCATCGCCAGGACCGGCTCGGGCTCGTCCTCGTGGCCGCGTGCGCCCTGGTGGCCCTGGGCGCGTGGTGGATCGATGCGCCTCTCGGCGTGGCCTTCCTCGCGACCTGCATCCTGGTGCTCCCGCCGATGTGCGTGGGGCTGCTGTCGACGCAGTCGTCCCGTCCGGCCCGCGGGTCGTCCTCCCGGCTCGGCCTCGTGGCGGTGGCGCTGTTCGTCGCCTATGCCGCGCTGGGCAAGTCCGTGCTGCTGCCGGCGTTGCTCCGGTGGCTGCCCGCGGTCTGAGGAGAGCACGATGCTTCGCGTTCGAACCCTGCCGAGACACCGTTCCATGCTGGACGTCCCCGCGTTCGTCTGTGCACTCGCCGGCGGCATCGTGTCCGTGGTGGCGTTCGCGCTCCTCGGCGACCGCCTGGTCGCCGTGGGCGTCTCGTCTCTCGCGCTGCTGCCTTTCGTCATCGTGCTGTGGCGTGCCGGGCCGCGTGAGCGGGACACGAAGGTGTGCCCCGAGTGCCGCTGCCCGTTGCCCCCGGCCCTGGAGAACAGCATCGAGGAGGGCGAGCCCGTCCTTCACCATTGCCGGCCGTGCGGGATCCTCTGGTTCGCAGGATCGACGTCGTCGTGATCGCGGACCCGCGTCCTTCTCCGAGAGGTTTTCCATGACCCCTCGCTTCGACGGAGGCTCGCGTTGAGCCGGCCGGCCCATGCACCCGACGACCGGGTCCGAGAGTTCTTCGACGCATTCGTCGAGGCGTTCCGCCGACCATCACGGGCGGGGCTGCCGGTCTTGCCGCTACGAGGACCTCGCCGTGGTGCCCCTCGGCCGGGACTGCGTGCTGGCCTCGGTGACGTGGGACCTGCTTGCGGAAGACGGCTCGGTCGTGAGCGCCTGGCGCGAGTCCTGCAACCTGTGCCTCGTGGAAGGGAGCTACCGGGTTTTCGCCTCGACCGACCATGCCGCGTGACACGTCCCGAACGGCTGCCTATCATTCCAATCCAAGTTTCAGGAGCATCCCGTGGCCTTCTTCAAGACGTTCGTCTTTTCCCTGCTTTCCGTGAGCTGCGCCCTGGCGGCCGCAGCCGATGCGCGCGAACGCAGTTTCATCAGCAAGGGCATGCACGAGGCGGAAGTGCTGACCCGCATCGGCAAACCCGACCACGAGGCCATCATCCGGAGCGCACGGGGCCAGGAGGAAGAGAAGACGTGGTCCTATCTGCCCGATCCGAGGGATCCGCAGACGCTCACGGTCATCACCATCCACGCCGGAGTGGTCTCCAACATCGAGCGCAAGATTTCGCGCTGAGGACGAGTCGGCCTGTCGCATGAAGCTCATCCCCATTCTCCCCGAGGTGGTTGCCACGCCGCGTGTGGCCGGGTCCGAGTTCGTGTCCGGCGTGTGCACGTCCACCATGGCGATCTATCCGCCGGACGGCCCGCAGATGCCCTGGGTGGGCTATCTCGCGGAGGTCGACGGCGAGTGGGTCGGCAGCTGCGCGTTCAAGTCGCCCCCGGTGGACGGCGCCGTCGAGATCGCCTACTTCACGTTCCCGGGCCACGAGGGGCGCGGCCATGCGGCCCGCATGGCCCGGGAGCTCGTGGACCTGGCCCGCGCGCACGGCGCGGCGCAGATCCGGGCGCAGACCCTGCCCGAGCCGAACGCGTCCACGCGCATCCTCGAGAAGCTCGGCTTCCGGTGGGCGGGGGCGGTCCCGCACCCCGAGGACGGCACCGTGTGGGAGTGGCAGCTGCCCTGATCGCGAAGCCCTTCGAGCCTCGCTGACGCGGCGCGACGATCCCTCATCACGACCCACGCATGCCCGTCCTGGTCCTCTCCATCCTCGCCTGCGTCGTCCTCCACCTGCTGACCATCGCCGCCACGGCCCACGCCATCGGCGTCCGGGTGCAGACCGTTTCGCTGGGCATCGGGCCGGTGCTGGCCCGGTTCGGGCGATTCCAGCTGCGCGCCTTGCCCCTCGGCGGTTCCGTGGTGCTGCTGGACTCGCGTGTGGAGCCCGTGCCGAAGGAGGCGATGACGCAGGCGCTCGACGGGCGCTCCACCGGCGAGCAGGTCCTGATCGCGCTGTCGGGCTGCGCCGCGCTCGTCGCGGTCGCCTGGGGCTTGCTGTGGACGGAGGGGCTGGAGGCCATCGGGTCCGGGGTCGTCCAGATCCTCGGGGGTGCGATCCTGCCGCTCGATCACGGCCAGGCGCTGATCGCCGACGCGGTGCGCCTCGCCCGCACCGCGCCCGCCGCGGTGGTGTTCGGGTACACGGCCGCCAAGCTGGCGGCGGCGAACCTCCTGCCGCTGCCGGTGTGCAACGGTGGCGCGGCCCTCGCGTCCGTGGGGCGGCGGCTCGGACTCGCGCGACGGTGGCCGGCCGAAGCCACCACCGGCCTCACGTTCGTCGCGTTGGGCCTGTGGGTGTCCTGGTGTGTCGCCCTGGTCGTCTACGTTGCCCGGGGCTGAGGCGGGTCGGACACTTGCTGGCAATCCCGATGCCCCGGCTGCCCGTTACCCCGTAGAGTCGGTGCGCATCGAGAGACCGTCAAGGAAGACACGGATGTCGGCAGGAGACTGGAAAGACCTCTACCAAGCGGCCACGTCGGGCAACCTGCCGCTGGTGCGCTATCACCTCGACGAGGGCGTGGACCCGAACTACCAGCATCCCGAGATCCTCTGCACCCCGCTGGTGGCCAGCCTGGTGAACGGGCATGACGACGTCGCCCGCCACCTGCTGGCGCACGGTGCGGACCCGGACCTGCTGTCGGAGATGGACAACCTCACGCCGCTGCAGGCGGCCCGGCGGCACGGCCGGGTCCCGCTCGTCGAACTCCTGGAGGCGATGGGCGCGAGGGAGCCGGTGCGGCCGTTCTGGCAGCGATGGTTCGGCGTTCGCGGGGAGGCGATTTCAAGGTAGTCTCCGGGCTCGATCCCCAGGAGCCGCCATGACCATCGAAACCGAAGACGACGTCGTCGCGCTGCAGCGCATCGGCCGCATCGTGTCGTCCGTGCTGCACCGCATGCTCGACGCCGCCGAACCCGGCATGGCGACGCGCGAACTCGACGCGCTCGGGGCGCGGTGGCTGGCCGAACACGGGGCCCGGTCGGCGCCGCAACTCACCTACGACTTCCCCGGCGCCACCTGCATCAGCATCAACGAGGAAGCCGCGCACGGCATCCCCGGCGACCGCGTGATCCGTCCCGGTGACGTGCTGAACATCGACGTGTCCGCCGAACTGGATGGCTACTTCGCCGACACCGGCGGCACGCGGGTGGTGCCGCCGGGCAATCCGCAGAAGACACGTCTGTGCCACGCCACGCGCACGGCCCTCGAGGCGGCCATGAAACATGCCCGCGCCGGCCAGCCCCTCAACGGCATCGGCGCGGCCATCGAGCGCACGGCGAAGACCTACGGCTTCAAGGTCATCGAGAACCTCGGCAGCCACGGCGTGGGCCGCGCGCTGCACGAGGAGCCCGAGCACATCGCCGGGTACTTCGATCCGTCGGACCGGCGCGTGCTTCAGGAAGGCATGGTGATCACCATCGAGCCCTTCCTGTCGACGAAGAGCCGCGTGGTGAACGAGGCGGCCGACGGCTGGACGCTGGTGGGCGTGCCGGGCAACCTGTCGGCGCAGTACGAGCACACGATGATCATCACGAAGGGCGAGCCCATCGTGGTGACACGGCACTGACCGCGCTCCCGTGATCGGCACCGGACCCCTCGCCCTGACGCTCGGTGCAGGCCTCAGCGCGGCCGCGGCCATCGCGCACCTGGTCTGCATCGCCATCGGTGGGCCTGCGTACCGCGTCATGGGTGCCGGCGAACGCATGGCCCGCGCCGCGGAGGCGGGGGAGCTGCGGCCCACCCTCGTGACGCTGGCGGTGGCGTGCGCGCTGTTCGTGGGGGCGGCCTACGCGCTCTCGGGCGCAGGGCTCATCGGTCCGCTGCCCCTCACCAAGGTGGCGCTGGCACTGATCTGCGCCGTGTACCTCGGCCGCGCGGTCGCGTTCCCGTTGCTCAAGCCGGCGTTCCCCGGCAACTCGGACACCTTCTGGGTCGTTTCGTCAGGCATCTGCGCCGTGCTGGGCCTCGTGCACCTCTACGGCACGCTGATGCTCTGGCAGGGGCCGTGATGGGCCAGGCCCCCGAACTGCTGCGGCGCCTGCTGCGGGCGAAGGACCGCATGGACGGTGCCCCCGACCAGGACTGGCCGGTGGCACGGCTCGCGGAGGTGAGTGCCGTGTCGGAAGCCCACTTCGCGCGCGAGTTCAAGAAGGCCTTCGGCCTGCCGCCCCACCGCTACCTGCTGACCCGCCGCATCGAGCGCGCCGCCGCGCTGCTGCGCGACACGGACCTGCCCGTGATCGAGGTGGCACTGCAGACCGGCTGGAACAGCATCGGCACCTTCGGGCGCATCTTCAAGGACATCACCGGGGCGAGTCCGGGGGACGTGCGGACGGTCGAGCGGGCGGCACCGCCGGTGCGCGAGCACGTGCCCGAGTGTGTCGCGCGCGCCGCGGCCCGGCCCGACCTCAACACCGCAGTTTCGGAGAAGCGCCGGACGAAGACCGCAGGCACAGTGGACTTCCCAACCAACTGAGGAGATCCCATGACCCAAGGTGTCAACGTCGCCGGCGTGTATGTGCGTGACCAGGACGAGGCGCTCGCGTTCTATGTCGACAAGCTGGGCTTCGTCGTGCACACGGACGTGCGCAACGGCCCCTACCGCTGGCTGACCGTGCAGCACCCCGACCAGCCGTCGTTCCAGCTCGGCCTGTACGTGCCCGGGCCGCCGGTGCACGACGCGGCGACGGCACAGACGCTGCGCGAGATGGTGGCCAAGGGCGCGATGCCGCCGCTGGTGCTGTCCGTCACCAACTGCCGCGCCGAGTACGACCGCCTGAGCGCCCGCGGCGTGGAGTTCACGCAGGAGCCGGTGGACCGCTACGGCAAGGTGGATGCGGGCTTCCGCGATCCTTCGGGCAACGGCTGGAAGATGATCGAGGGAGCCGGCTGAAGCCGAGCCTCCGCCGCCGGGAGGTGCGTCGGGACGACGCCATCCTCCCCTCCACCGCCGCCCAGTTTTCCTTCGTGGTCACGCCCGCGCCGGGCGCCTCCTGCATTGCCTGTACCTTTCGGTATGTAAAAAGACCGTATCGTTGACGTTGAAGACTGATGAGTTCATATTTGAAACTTCTCGGTATGAACTCGTCTGCCGAGGCAACTCATCCTCGACATCAGGAGGCTTCCATGACGAAGAATTGGTTCAAGTGGCTTCTGGCACTCGCGACCATGGCGACGCTCGCGGCGTGTGGCGACGACGACGACCCTGTGGCTCCGCCTCCGGGCAACGTCGTGCAGGTGGCCCAGGCGAACGGCTTCAATGCCCTGGCCGCGGCGGCAACCAAGGCCGGCCTGGTTCCGACACTCAGCGACGCCAACGCTCGGCTGACGGTGTTCGCGCCCACCGACGCGGCTTTCAACACACTGGCGACCCGCCTCGGCTTCGCTGACGCCACCGCATTGGTCAACGCGCTGCCGGCGGCCGCCCTCGCGAACATCCTGACCTACCACGTGCTGCCCGAGCGCAAGACCGCGGCCAACCTGGCCGCGGGCGGTGCCACCCAGGCCACCGCCTACACCTTCGGGGCCGCGCCGGCGTCGCTCTCGCTGAACACGGCTTCCGGCGTGGTGATCACCGACGCCGCGCTGACCACGTCCCGCGTGACCACGGCCGACGTCGCCGCCAGCAACGGCGTGGTGCATGTCGTCGACAAGGTGCTCGTGCCGCCGGGGGTGCTCAACGTCGTGCAGATGGCCCAGGTCAATCCGGCCTTCAGCACGCTCGTGGGCGCGGTCGTGCAGGCCAACCTGCAGGGCACGCTGAGCGGCGCGGGTCCGTTCACCGTGTTCGCTCCCACCAACGATGCGTTCGCGGCGATCGCTTCGACGGTGGCCGGGTTGAGCAACGCCCAGCTCACCACCGTGTTGACGTACCACGTGCTGCCGGGCCAGGTGCTGGCGGCCGACATCCCGTTCGGCACGCCGGTGAGCACGGTCGCTGGCCAGGACATCACCATCAACGCGAGCCCGCTGAGCATCACCGACAGCACGGCGACGCCAGCCCCCATCGTCGCGACCGATGTGCGGGCCAGCAACGGCGTGATCCATGTGGTCAGCAAGGTCCTGATCCCTGCCGCGCTGTGATCGTTGACGGGCCCCGCCGGGGCCCGTCGCCAGCGCCGCGGCGGTGGCGTCGTTTGAGGTAGGCTTCTGCTCGAACTCCAAGGAGCGGATGCCGATGTCACGCGAATTCAGCCGAGCCACCGAGGTGGCGCTTCCGTCCACGTGTGCCGTCGTCGGCGTCTACCCATCCCTGAACCTCGCGGACGCGTTCTCGATCCGGCTGCCCGCGAACGCGTCGGGAGACCCTGCCGTGCTGGCACGCCACCTCGTCGCACACCAGCCGGCCTGGATCGGTGCGCTCACCAGGTTGCGCGACGTCCTCGTCGCGGGCTTCGGCCTCAAGACCGCGGGGCACCTGGCCACGCTCGGCGCGGAAGGCCAGCCTGCGCGCATCGGCATCTTCAGGGTCTACGGCGCGACGGGGCACGAGGTGGTGCTGGGCGAGGACGACAAGCACCTCGACTTCCGCCTGTCGGTGCTGTGTGCCGACGGCCCCGGGACGGACCAGCGCCGGCTCACCGTTTCCACCGTGGTCCACTGCCATAACCTGCTGGGCCGCACCTACCTCCGCGTCATCGCACCGTTCCACCGCCGGGTGGTCAAGGCGAGCCTCGACCGGGCGGCCCGCGTCGGCTGGCCCTCGGCACCGGCCCACGTCCACGGAGACGCCGCATGATCACCTGCTACCTGCGCTACGTCATCGACCCCGACAAGTCGAAGGAGTTCGAGCACTACGGCAAGCTGTGGCTGCCGCTCGTCGCGAAGTTCGGCGGCACGCACCACGGCTACTTCCTGCCGTCCGAGGGCGCGAACAACATCGCGCTGGCGCTGTTCTCCTTCCCGTCGCTCGCGGCGTACGAGGACTACCGCACGAGGTCGTTCCAGGATCCCGACTGCCAGGCCGCGTTCGCGTACGCGAAGGAGACGCGGTGCATCGTGAGCTACGAGCGCAGTTTCTTCCGGCCGGTGTTTCCGGGGGATGCCTGACACGAAGCCGAGCAGCACTCCCCACTTCCTTCACGAATCGAGAATCTTCATGCAGATCCACGGCGGCTGCCACTGCGGCGCCATCCGGTACGAGGCCGAGGTCGACCCGGCACGCACCACCCTGTGCCATTGCACCGATTGCCAGAAGCTCACCGGCACGGCCTACCGCGTGTCGGTGCCGGCCCGCGAGGGCTCGTTCCGGCTCGTGTCGGGCACGCCGTCGGTCTACATCAAGGTGGCCGACAGCGGCTCGCGGCGCGCCCTGGCGTTCTGCGCCACGTGCGGCTCGCCGCTGTACGCGCACGATGCCGATCATCCGAAGGTCTACGGGCTTCGCGTGGGCTGCATCGACGAGCGCGAGGCGCTGGTGCCGACGGCGCAGAAGTGGTGCCGGTCGGCGCTGAAGTGGACCGGGGATCTGTCCGGCCTGCCGGGGCGGGAGGGCGAGTGACGACGTTCGCCACCCGGCGCGTTCGAGCCTTCTCGGGCTGGTGGCGAGCGCCATCGTCCAGGCGCGATCGCACCCGGGGGGCGTTGGTCGGGGCCCTGGGGGGCTTCTGGATCGGAGTCCTGCTGGGCGCCTTGCTCACGCCTGCGCCCATCCCGTTCTCCACCTTGGGGCTCGCAGGTCTCGCCTCCGCGGTCTCCGGGCTGGTGCTGGGGATCGCGTTCCCGAAGGTCACCATGCTGGTGTGCTTGCCCTTTTCGGTCTTCGGCGTGGGCGGAGGCACATGAAACAGCTGTGCCCGGGCCCGGCCGCCGTGCAGGCAGCATCAACGGAAACCATGATCACCCCGGCGGACGGCGGGGCCCGTTGCGCGCCGGGCGCTGCTCATGCGGTGCCGCGTGAATGCAGGCTCTGCAAGATCGCATGATCGCGCGCTGTGACCACGGTGGATCCCGGCGTTCGCCGGGATGACGCGCGGTGGTCTTCGCGGCGCTCGTTCGCAGCGCGACGCGTGACCTGGACCCATCTCACCTCAGGCCGATTCTCCGGTCGGCAGATCTTCGTGCAGACAGAGGTAGTTCCCCTCCGTGTCCTTGAACCACGCCGCCTTCTCGGCCCCCAGCACGCACACGTGGTCCACGGTTTTCAGGTCGGGGAAGTCGTAGTCCTCGAACCGGACGCCGGCGCGTTCCAGTTCGGCGATGCTGGCGCCGATGTCGTCGACCTTGAAGCTGAGGGCCGTGTGGTCGGCCTTCGTGCCTTCGGGTTTCGGGAAGAGGGCGAGGGTGGCGCCGCCCACGGCGTAGGTGAACTTGCCGTCGGGCTGGAGGCCGCCGGGCTCGAGGCCGAGGCAGTCTTCGTAGAAGCGCCGGGCGCGGGCCAGGTCGACGACGGGCAGCATGGTGGTGACGGATGCATGGGAGAGCATATGCAGTCCTTTCACTCCGGTCGCACGGGGCCGGACGACTGTCAGCTTACGCCTCGGCACCGCCGTCTTCAACATCCGTTAGGCTATGGCAAGCGACGGCCGGGCCACGGGACAACGACAGGGAGACTCGCCATGGGATTTCGAACGGGTTTCCTGCTGATGGCGGCGGCGCAGGCCATCGCGTGCACCTCGGGCCACACCACGGTGGACGTGACGATCCTTCCGCACGAGTACCGGGTGGGCGACGTGGTGTCGGCCGTGCCGGCCCCGGTCGTGTCGGAGGTGGTGCGGCGGCGGCCGCACGAGGTCCACGTCCACACCTGCTCGTCCACGCCGCCTGCGCGGGTCTCGCAGTTCCACCACGAGCTCGAGACCCAGCTCAAGGCGAAGATGACGCTGTCGTTCACGGCGAGGGCCTGCTGATGGCGACCGACACCCGCATGAAGACGATCGGCCTCCTCGGCGGCATGAGCTGGGAGTCGACCGTGCCGTACTACCGGCAGATCAACGAGGCCGTGAAGGCGCGGCTGGGGGGGCTGCACTCGGCCCGCATCGTCCTCTACAGCGTCGACTTCCACGAGGTCGAGGCGCTGCAGCGGTCGGGCGACTGGGCCGCCGCGGGCCGGCTGCTGGGCGACGCGGCGCGCGCGCTGAAGGCCGCGGGCGCCGACTTCCTCGTGCTCTGCACGAACACGATGCACAAGGTGGCCGCCGACATCGAGGTGGCCGCCGGGCTCCCGCTGTTCCACATCGCCGACCCCACGGCGGCGGAGATCCGGCGCGCGGGACTGTCCACTGTCGGGCTGCTGGGCACGCGCTTCACGATGGAACAGGCTTTCTACCGGGACCGCCTCGTCGAACGCCACGGCCTCCAGGTGCTGGTGCCGGGCGACGAGGACCGTGACGTGGTGCACCGCGTCATCTACGAGGAGCTGTGCCTCGGCGTGATCGAACCGGCCTCGCGGGCCGCGTACCGGCGGATCATCGCGGACCTGGTGGCCCGCGGCGCGCAGGCCGTCATCCTCGGCTGCACCGAGATTTCGTTGCTCGTGGGGCCGGACGACGCCGAGGTGCCGCTGTTCGACACCACGGCGCTGCACGCGAAGGCCGCGGCGGAGGAAGCGCTGGGGGCTTAGTGCCGCACTTCGGAAGGGGTCTCGGTGTGCATCACGCACCGCCAGCCGCCGGCCGTCTGCACCCAGGTCGACGTGTCGTTCATCTCCTGGGTCGTGCCTTCCACGTCGCCGTCGCCGCGCGAAGCGATTTCCTGCTTCACGTGGTAGGTGAGGATCGCCGTGGTGTCGTTCGGGAACACGACTTCCATGTCGCTGAGCTCGAACGACGTGATCACCATCGGGCCCTGCTCGGCCATGCGGCGGTACCCCGCGTGGTCGAACTTCATCGCGCCGTGTGGGCTGACCATCATCGCGGGTTCGTTCAGCATCGCGAGCGCTGCGGGGGTGTCCTGGTCGACCATCGATTGCCAGAACCTGGTTTCGAGGTCGACGAGTGTCTTGCTTGCTGTCGGCATGGTGGATCTCCGTCAGGGTGAAAAGAACGATGTTGCGCCTGCCGATTTCCAGTGCCATCGGACGGGGCTCATGGGGACCGTAGGCACCTTCCTACGCACCCCCGAAAGGGCGGGCGAAACGGGCCCGGGCCTGCCGTAGAGTACCGGCCAGCAAGGCAATGACCTCAGGGAGAAGCGTGCAATCGAATCGTGTGTTCCCGATCCTCGCGATCGCCGCCCTCGTGGCGCTCCATGCCGGCGCGGTCGCGTTCGTCGGGGCGCTGCCGGACGCCTGGGCGCCGGCCCTCGCCGCCACCGTCTACCTGCCGCTGTGGCCGCTGTCGGCCGTGGGCCTGCCCGTCTTCGGTCCGGCGCCCTCGGGTGGCTGGCCCGGGCCCAACGCCGCGGGCTGGATCGTGCTGCTCGTGGCCTGGAGCGTGATGTGGTCGATCCCGGTGGTGGCCGTGGCGCGGTGGTGCCGGCGGCCGACCCCGGGCGGGTGAGGGCACGCGGCTTCGCGTAGAGTTGCCGGTCTCACGGAAACACAGGAGCCGACGATGGCCAAGGGATACTGGATCGCGCGGGTCGACGTGGCCGACGCCGAGGGCTACAAGGCCTACGTGGCGGCGAACGCCGAGCCGTTCCGCGAGTTCGGCGCGCGATTCCTCGTGCGTGGCGGCACCTTCCAGAACGTCGAGGGCAGCAGCCGCGCGCGCAACGTCGTGATCGAGTTCGAGAGCTACCAGCGGGCGCTCGACTGCTGGAACTCGCCGGCGTACCAGCGGGCACGCGACCTGCGCCTGCCGCACGCCACCGCCGACGTGGTCATCGTCGAGGGCTACGACGCCTGAGACGGCCAATGACACCCTCCCGCCGCCCGAACGCCGACGACACCATCGGTCCCGCCGAACGGGCCGCCGCGGCGGCACGCAGCACATGGACCAGCGTCGTGGTCAACGTCGTGCTGTCGGTGGTGCAGATCGTCGTGGGCTGGCAGACCCATTCGAAGGCGCTGGTCGCCGACGGCCTGCACTCCATGTCCGACCTGTTCGCCGACTTCGTCGTGCTGGTGGCCAACCGCCACGGCCGCAAGGACCCGGACGAGGACCACCCGTACGGCCACCAGCGCTTCGAGACCGCCGCGTCGCTCGTGCTGGGCCTGCTGCTGCTGTCGGTGGCCGCCGGCATGCTGTGGTCGGCGGTGGGCAACCTCGGCAGCGGGGCCCCGATTCCCACGGTGCACGCGGCCGCGCTGTGGGTGGCCTGCGGCACGATGGCCGCGAAGGAGGCGCTGTTCCGCTACATGCTCGCAGTGGGCAAGCGGGTGCGGTCGAGCATGCTGATCGCCAATGCGTGGCACGCGCGCTCGGACGCCGCGTCGTCGCTCGTCGTGAGCCTCGGCATCGTCGGCAACCTGCTCGGGTACCCGCTGTTCGACCCCATCGCGGCGGCCATCGTCGGTTTCCTCGTGGGGCGCATGGGCGCCACGTTCACGTGGTCGGCCCTGAGCGACCTGATGGACAGCGCGGCCGACCACGACGAGGTGGTGGCCATCGAGGCCACGCTGGCCGGCACGCCCGGCGTGGTGGGCGTGCATGCGGTGCGCACGCGCAAGATGGGCGACATGATCGTGGTGGACGCCCACCTCGACGTCGACGCCGACCTCACCGTCGAGGCCGGCCACGCGATCTCGGTGGCGGCCCGCGAACGGGTGATGGGCCACCATCGCGTGCTCGACGTGATGACCCACCTGGACCCCTGGCGGGCGCCCCCGGCGCGCTGAGCGCGCGGGGAGGTGCCGCTCAGTTCACCGGCACCTTGTAGGTGGCGTAGTACGTGGCGAACTCGCGCCCGCTGCGTTCCCGCGCGAGCAGGTAGGCGCCCGTGGCCACCGTGCCGGCCGCGAACTTCCGCGGCGTCTCGTTGGTGCAGTGCGTGTCGGCCACCGTGGCGGCGGCGCACGGGATGGTGGTCTGCCGCGCGGTGGACGCGACGTCGACGTAGTCGGTGAACGGGGCGGTGCCCGCACCGCTCGGCACGGTGCCGAACAGGATGGCCTGCACCGGCGGCAGCGCGCCGTCCGGCACCGTCCAGCCGAGGCTCACACCGGCCTGGCCCGCGAGGTCGACGACCCCGTCGGCGGCAGCCGTCTGGAAGCCGGCGAGCGTCTGCGGACCGAAGGCCGCGAGCGGCTTGGTGCGCAGTTCGGGGATCGTGAGCGCGCGGGCCCGCGTGCGGTAGTACTGCGTGGCGGCGAGCACCGTGGGGTTCGACGCGAGGTAGTACCGGTACGTCCACACCGACTGGGCCGGGATCGCGGCGATGTCGGCATCCGTGAGGTCCTGGCTCAGGAAGAAGATGTTCGGCGACTCGATGGCGGCCGGCGTGCCGGCGCTGGCGGTGTCGTCGAAGGCGGAACGCAGGCGCACGTAGCTCGTGTTGGTGCGCTGGTCGCCGCGCATCAGCACGAGCGTCTGCGTGGCGGCGGCCGGGCGCATCACGAGCGTGGCGCCGCCCGGGGTCACGACCTCGACGCGGTCGAAGATCGGCACGCCGGTCTGCGGGTTCACGCGGTTGACCACCTGCGTCACGTAGCCGGTGCTGCGGTAGTTGTACGCCGGCGTGCCCGTCACGTCGAAGCGGCGGTGCTGCATGAACGGGTAGACGTGGCCTGGGTAGACGTGGCCGTTGCCCACGAGCTTGAACGCCGAGCCCACGAGGCGCACGACGAGCGTGTCGATGGCCTCCGCGCCGCCCGGCGTGCGGCTCGTGTAGCCGAGGGCGATGTCGCCGTTGGCCAGCGTGTACTCGTACGAGCCCTGGCCGAACACGAGGCCGTTGCCGGTCGGCAGGAACAGCGAGGGCAGGGCGTAGAACCGCCCCACGGGGTTGCCGTCGGACAGGTAGTTCGCCGGGTTGTCGCCGAGGAACAGCGAGCGGCACGCGGGGGCGGTCACGTCCGCGGCCACGGTGGCGTTCACGCTGCTCACGCGTTCGGTGAGGGGCAGCGCGTGGCACGCGGTCAGGCGGGCCAGGAACTCCTGGATGCGGACGTTCGTGCCGGACGCCACCACGGTGGCCGGGTCGATCTGCGTGCCGAGCACCGCCGCGTTGGCGGCGGCGATGGCCGCGAGGTTGTCGGCGTTGGTGAAGCGGATCACCGGCGGCTGTGCGCCCGCGGCGCCCTGCACCTTGAGGCCCACTTCGATGTTCGCGGTGGTGCCGCTCGCGGGAATGATGTGGACCGTGAGGGTGTCGAGCAGGCGGTCGTGGCCGGTGCCGTCGACGGCGAAGGTGCCGTTGAGCAGGTCGACGTTCGTGGTGTGGGTGGCGGCCAGGGCCGGCGCGACGATCTGCTTCACCTCGGCGGTCTTCGCCGCGACGGAGGCCGCGTCCACGGTGGCCGTCTTCGCCTGCACTTCGGCGGCGAGGGACAGCGGGTTGCCGCTCGGGCTCAGGCGCGAGGCGACGAGGGTGGTGAGCGGCGTCAGGTTGACGGTGGCGGTGCCCGCGGCGGGCAGCACGCTGACGAGCGAATCGGTGGCGCCGTTCGCCATGGTCCGGGTGGCCTTCAGCACGAAGGGCGGCACCGCGCCGGCGGCCAGCGTGATGCTGTAGGTGCCGTTGTCGCCCACGGGCGCGGCGGTGCTGCCCACGACCGTGCCGCGGCTGTCGGTGACCGTGACCGAGGCGCCAGTGAAGGCCGCGCCCGCGGCGGCCACGCCGCTGACGGTGGTGGTGGTCGCGGCGGGCGCGGGGGCGGGGGCCGCCGGCGCGGCGCTGTCGCCGCCACCGCCGCCGCAGGCGGCCAGCACGAACAGGGAACCGAGTGCGGCAAGGCGCATGGGCGTGGCAGGGGACAGGCGGCCGCGCCGGGCCGCCAAAGGCGTTGTCATGAGTGTTCTCTCCCTTGTGATGATCAAAAGCCGTCCGGATCGTACGAAAAGTGCACATCCGTTCACATTCGGGCTTGCCCACCCACCCTCCCGGGCGCTGGGGGCACGAAACCCGCCTTGGCGGCCTCGATGGCCGCACGGGCGTCCGGTTTGGCCGTCTTGATCGGTCATGAGGCTGACATCCGCCATCCCTAGAGTCCGCCGCTTTCGCACCTTCTTTCCGGCCACATGAAGTCTTCTCCCCTTGTCCGCCACCCCCTGTCCCTCGCGCTGGCCGCTGCGCTGTCGCTGACCGCCTGCGGGGGTGACGACGACACCGTCGCACCGTCGAACGACGTCGTCGCCATTCCCGAGGCACCCAAGGGCCTGGGTTCCGTCGACACCGCCCCCGCCGCGGCCGAGGCCACGACGCCGCCGTACGTCGACAACAGCGCGACGAACCAGCGCGGCGACGCCCGCTACGCGACGAAGGAGACCAACGCCGGGGTGCGCCTCGTGGCCGGGTTCCTGGATGTCTGGCAGCCGTCGACGCTGCTGGTGGATGCCGGCTCGCCCGCGGCCGCCCGCGACGGTTTTCCCGCCGTCGTCGCGTCGACCTGGACGGGCATTCCGGGTGACGTCACCGACGGCAAGGTGGTGAACGCCGCCGTCCACGATGCCAACATCGCGTACGTGGTGCAGGCCACCACGAACCGCACCGAGGCCCAGGCGCTCGCGGCCTACCTCGACGACCGCCGCGGCAAGACCTACAGCATCGCCGACGGCATGGGCCCGCTGACCGCGGCCTGGCGTTCGGCCAGCCGCCAGACCACGACGATCACCGGCATTCCCGCGGACGCCACCACCGTCAAGTACGACGACGGTGGCATCGAGAACGGCGTGGGCGGCTCGGCCAACGCCGAGTTCGGCCAGGTGGTCGACTTCATCGGCAACATCGGCGAGAACGGATCCACCGAACCCGCCAAGCGCTTCTACAAGTACGCCCGCCCGTGGCGCTGGAGCACGAGCGTGAAGGTGGTGCCCGCCCTCGAGCCGGCCAAGAGCACCACGCCCGGCACGGATGGCGGCTTCGTCAGCGGCCACACCGCCGAAGCGGTGCGCAAGGGCCTGGCCATGGCCTACGTCGTGCCCGAGCGCTACCAGGAGATGCTCACGCGTTCCCTCGTGCTCGGTGAGAACCGCATCCTCGCCGGCATGCACTCGCCGCTCGACGTGATCGGCGGCCGCATCCAGGGCCTCGCCGTGGCGACCGCCAGCCTGTCGACCGGCCTGAACAAGGACGCCCGCGTGGCGGCCCGCACCCAGGCGCGCGGCACGCTGATGACCGCGACCGGTTCGGCGAATGACGCCGCGCTGATCGCCTTCGCGCACTCGTTGACCACGGCCCAGGACCCGTACGCCGACCACGCCGCGAACAAGGCGACGCACCGCCGCCTGATGACGTTCGGCTTCACCGCCATCGCCGCGACCAACAAGCCCGCCGTGGTGCCGAAGGGCGCCGAGGTGCTGCTGGAAACGCGCCTGCCGTACCTGACCGCCGACCAGCGCCGCGTGGTGCTGAAGACCACGGCGCTGCCGTCGGGCTTCCCCGCGATGGACGACGCCGAAGGCTGGGGCCGCCTGAACCTCTTCGACGCGGCCGACGGCTACGGCCGGTTCGACGGCGACGTGGCCGTGACGATGGACGCCTCGCTCGGCGGCTACAACGCCCAGGACGTGTGGTGGAACGACATCGCCGGTGCGGGCCGCCTCGCGAAGCTCGGCACCGGCGCGCTGCGCCTGGCCGGTGCGAACACCTTCACCGGCGGCGTGGCGCTCAGCGCCGGCACGCTGCAAGCCGCGTCCGCGTCGGCCCTCGGCAAGGGTGACGTGCACGTGGACGGTGGCCGCCTGGTGATCGAGTCGGCCGTGGCCGTCACGGGCGCCTACACGCAGCTGCCGGGCAGCACGCTCGACCTGGTGGTGGGCGGTGCTGGCGCGGGCCGCCTGGCGGTCGGCGGCACCACGACGATCGCCGGTGGCACGCTGAACGTGCGCTTCAAGGCGGGCCAGGCGCCGTCGGTGGGTGACACGCTCCAGCTGATCTCGGGCACGCGCCTGCTCGGCAAGTTCACCACCCTCACGGTGGACGGCTACAAGGTCACGCCGACCTACACGGCCACGGGCCTGCAGCTGCACATCGACGGTTGAGTGGGTAGGGATGGCGGAGCGGGGAGGGCGGGCCTATGCTCTCGCTCCCTTCATTCCCTTTTGACGAGTCCGCCTTGACCTTGAACCCGTTGCTGCGTTGTGTGCCCGTGCTGGCCCTGCTGGGCTTCACCGCCTGTTCCACCGTCACCGTGGTCGAGCCGGCGCCACCCGCCGAGGCGGCCCAGCCCGCGGAGACCGCCGAAACGCTGGCCCGCCGCGGCCACCAGCTGGCCGAGGCCAACCGGGTGGACGAGGCGATGGCCGAACTCTCCCGGGCCCTGGCACTGGACCCGCGGCAGCCACTGGCCCTGCGTGACCGTGCGATCCTGCTGCACGCCGCCGGCCGTCAGTCCGAGGCCCTCGCCGACATCCAGCTCGCGGCGGAACTGAAACCCGACGACATGCGCACCGTGGGCGCGCTGTGCGTGATCCGTGTCGCCGCCGAACGGAGCGACGCCGGCCTGGCCGACTGCGATCGTGCGCTGACCCTGCCCGGGTCGAAGGCCAATGGCTGGACGTCGAAGGGCCAGGCCCAGCTGCTGCTCGGCCGCAACGCGGAGGCCGTCGCGGCGTTCAACGAGGCGCTGCTGGTCCAGGCCAACCACATGCGGGCGCTGTTCGGGCGCGGCCTCGCCCGGCAGGCGGCCGGCGACACCGTCAGCGGCCGGATCGACATGAGCCTCGCGCTGAAGTACCTGCCGGGTGCCGGGCGTGAATACCTCGGCGTGAAGGTGTCCTGAGGACCCGGGTCAGTCGAACACGCCGGCGCCGGGCGAGAACTTCTCGACGGCGTCGGTGATGAGCCCGTCGACGCCGGCGGCCACCAGCCGGCGCACTTCCGCCGGGTCGTTGATGGTGAACGACAGCGCGCGCAGCCCCGCCTCGTGGATGCGGCCGATCACGGCGGCGTCCAGCAGCGGGTAGTGGCACACCACGGCCACGCAGCCCAGGCCCAGCGCCTCCTCGAGCCAGCCGTCGCGCAGCTGGTCGAGCAGCAGCGCGCGCGGCAGGTCGGGTGCACCGGCCCGCGCGCCGGCGAGGGCCTCGGGTTTGAACGAACTGAACAGCGGGGGCACCGCCTCGCCGGCCCACAGTCGGGTGGCGAGTTCGGCCACCGCGCGGCCGGTCTCGTGTTCCACCTCGGGGGTGGGCGGCTTCAGCTCGATGTTCAGCGCGAAGCCGTTGCGCAGGCAGTAGCGCGCGATGGCCTCGAACGACGGGATGGGTTCGCCCGCCCAGGTGCGGCCGTGCCAGCCGCCCGCGTCGGTGCGCGAGAGTTCGGCCCACGTGAGTTCGGAGGCCGGGCCGTGGCCGGGCGTGGTGCGCTGGAGCGTGGCGTCGTGGATCAGGAACGGGACGCCGTCGGCGCTCAGCTTCACGTCGCACTCGAAGGCGCGGTAGCCGTGGGACGCGCCCACGCGGAAGGCCGCGAGCGTGTTCTCGGGGGCGAGGTGGCCGGCGCCGCGGTGGGCGATCCAGAGCGGGTAGGGCCAGGTCGGGAGGGACATTGCTAACTTTCGATGCGGGCACCGGTTTCGGCGTCGAACCAGTGCAGGTGGTCTCGCGACCACTGTAGCGGCACCGTGTGACCTTCCGCGGGCGGGGGCAGCGTGCCGTCCAGGCGCAGCGTGAATTCGGACCCGCCGAGCTTGCCGTGCACGAGGCGCTCGGCGCCCAGCATCTCCAGCAGCTCGACCTGCAGCGGCCAGCCCACGGACTGGCCGATCGACGCGTGTTCCGGGCGCAACCCGAGGATGATGTCGCCGTCGCGCGGGGCGCGGTGCGTGAGCGGCAGCACCTGGCCGCCGATGTGGAACGTGGCGCCGTCGGCGCGGCCGCGCAGCAGGTTCATGGGCGGCGAGCCGATGAAACCGGCGACGAACGTGGTGGCCGGCCGCGCGTACACGGCCTCGGGCGAGCCGATCTGCTCGACACGCCCGGCGTTCATCACGATCATGCGCTGCGCGAGCGTCATGGCCTCGACCTGGTCGTGCGTGACGAACAGCGAGGTGACGCCGAGCTCGGCGTGCAGCTTGCGGATCTCGATGCGGGTCTGCGCGCGCAGCTTGGCGTCGAGGTTCGACAGCGGCTCGTCGAACAGGAACACCTGCGGCTGGCGCACGATGGCGCGGCCCATCGCGACCCGCTGGCGCTGGCCGCCGGAGAGTTCGCGCGGGCGGCGCTGCAGCAGCGCGCCCAGCTGCAGGATGCCCGCGGCCTTGTCGACCCGCTGCTGGATCTCGGCCTTCGGCACGCCCGCGATCTTGAGCCCGTAGGCCATGTTGTCGAACACGCTCATGTGCGGGTAGAGCGCGTAGTTCTGGAACACCATCGCGATGTCGCGTTCGGACGGCTCGATGTCGTTGACGACGCGCCCGCTGATGGCGATCTGGCCGCCCGAGATCTCCTCGAGGCCGGCCACCATGCGCAGCAGCGTGCTCTTGCCGCAGCCCGACGGCCCCACGATGACGATGAACTCGCCGTCGGCGATCTCGGCGTCGATGCCGTGGAGCACGGGCGTGCCCTTGCCGGGCAGGCCGTACTGCTTGGTGACGTTGCGGATGGAAATGGAACCCATGGTGTCTTGTTCTTCCGTATCTTATTTTTCGGTGTCCACGAGGCCCTTGACGAACCACTTCTGCATCAGCATGACGACAAGCGCGGGCGGGATCATCGCGAGCACCGCGGTGGCCATCACGAGGTTCCATTCGTTGGCCGCCTCGCCGCCGGCGATCATGCGCTTGATGCCGATCACCACGGGGTACATCGATTCGTCGGTGGTCACGAGCAGCGGCCACAGGTACTGGTTCCAGCCGTAGATGAACTGGATCACGAAGAGCGCGGCCATGCTGGTGCGCGACAGCGGCAGCAGCATGTCCTTGAAGAAGCGCATCGGGCCGGCGCCGTCGATGCGCGCGGCCTCCAGCAGTTCGTCGGGCACCGTCAGGAAGAACTGGCGGAACAGGAACGTGGCCGTGGCCGACGCGATCAGCGGCACCGTGAGGCCGGCGAACGTGTTGAGCATGCCGAGGTCGGCCACCACCTTGTAGGTGGGCGAGATGCGCACTTCCACCGGCAGCATCAGCGTCATGAAGATGGCCCAGAAGGCCACCATGCGGAAGCGGAACCGGAAGTAGACGATGGCGAAGGCCGACAGCAGCGAGATCGCGATCTTGCCGATGGCGATGACGAGGGCCGACACGAGGCTCACGAACATCATGCGGCCCACCGGCGCGGTGGACCCGGCGCCGCTGCTGCGGCCCTGGATCGCGGCTGTGTAGTTCTCGACCAAGTGGCTGCCGGGCAGCAGCGACATGGGCGCGTTGACGATGTCCTGCGCCGTCTGTGTGGAGGCGACGAAGGTCACGTAGAGCGGGAAGGCAACGATGATCACGCCGAGGATGAGCACGACGTGGGCCAGGATCCCGAGAGTAGGGCGGCGCTCTACCATGGCTTCGTCATCCCGGCGAACGCCGGGATCCACTGCACGAGGGACGCGCTTCGGGAGCGGTGGGCCCCGGCGTTCGCCGGGGTGACCCTGCGATGGGGCATCAGTAGTTCACTTTCTTTTCGACGAAGCGGAATTGAATGACGGTCAGTGCCACGACGATGAACATCAGCACGACCGATTGCGCCGCCGACCCACCCAGGTCCATTGCCTTGAACCCGTCGTAGTAGACCTTGTAGACGAGGATGGCGGTGTCGCGCCCCGGGCCGCCCTGCGTGGACGCGTCCACGATGGCGAAGGTCTCGAAGAAGGCGTACACGACGTTGATCACGAGCAGGAAGAACGTGGTGGGCGAGAGCAGGGGGAACTGGATCGTCCAGAAGCGCCGCCACGGGCGGGCGCCGTCGATGGCCGCGGCCTCGATCAGCGACTTCGGGATGCTCTGCAGGCCGGCCACGAAAAACAGGAAGTTGTAGGAGATCTGCTTCCACACGGCGGCCACGACGATGAGGGCCATCGCGTGGTCGCTGTCGAGCAGGTGGTTCCAGGCGAAGCCGATCGCCTGGAGGCCGTACGACACGATGCCGATGCTGGGCGCGAACAAGAAGAGCCACAGCACCCCGGCCACGGCCGGGGCGACCGCGTACGGCCAGATCAGCAGCGTGCGGTACAGGGTGGTGCCCTTGACGATGCGGTCGGCGAAGACCGCGAGCATCAGCGACAGCGCGATGCCGAGCCCCGCCACCAGCACCGAGAAGATCGCCGTGGTCTTGAACGACGCGAGGTAGCTCGGGTCATCGAAGAGCGCACGGAAGTTGTCGAGGCCCACCCATTCGACGGACGTGCCGAACGCGTCGGCCTGCTGCAGGGACTGCAGCAGGGCCTGGGCCGCCGGCCAGAAGAAGAAGACCGTGATGATCACGATCTGGGGCGCCAGCAGCGCCCACGGGAGCCAGGCCGAACGGAAGACGACGCGTTTTTCCATGCGAGGAGATCAGCGGCCCTTGTTCGCGCGTTCGAACTTCTCGAGCAGTTCGTTGCCGCGCTTGACGATGGCGACCAGGGCTTCCTTGGCGGTCTTCTTGCCACCCCAGACCTGTTCGAGTTCCTCGTCCTCGATGGTGCGGATCTGCGGGTAGTTGCCCAGACGGATGCCGCGGCTCTTGTCGGTCACCTTGCGCACCATCTGCGTCACGGCCACGTCCGAGCCCGGGTTCTCCTTGTAGAAGCCCGACTTGTCGGTGAGTTCGTACGCCGCGGTGGTGACGGGCAGGTAGCCCGTGCGCTGGTGGCTCTTGGCCTGCACTTCGGGCGACGAGATGTACTTGAAGAACGTGGCGACGCCCTTGTATTCGGCGGGCTTCTTGCCCGAGATGACCCACAGGCTCGCGCCGCCGATCACGGTGTTCTGCGGAGCGCCCGGCACATCCGGGTAGTACGGCAGCGCCGACACGCCGTAGGCGAACTTGGCGTTCTTGCGCACGTTGCCGAGGAAGCCCGACGACGTGGTGACCATCGCGCATTCGCCCGACACGAACGAGGCCTCGGGCACGTTGCCGCGGCCCTTGTAGACGAACAGGCCCTGCTTGGACATGTTGGCGAGGTTCTCGATGTGGCGCAGGTGCAGCGGCGAGTCGATCATCAGGCGCGCGTCCAGGCCGGCCAGGCCGTTGCGCTTGCTCGCGTACTCGACGTTGTGCCAGGCCGAGAAGCTCTCGAGCTGGGTCCAGCCCTGCCAGGCGGTGGTGAACGGGCACTTGTGGCCCGAGGCCTTCAGCTTCGCGGCGGCGCTGACCACCTCGGGCCAGGTCGTCGGGCCCTTGTTCGGGTCGAGTCCGGCGGCCTTGAAGGCGTCCTTGTTGTAGTAGAAGACCGTGGTGGAGCTGTTGAACGGCAGGCTGATCATCTGGCCGTTCGGGGCGGTGTAGTAGCTCGCCACGGCGGGGATGTAGACGGACTGGTCGAACGGCAGGCCGGCGTCCTTCATGACCTGGCCGACGGGGATCGCGACCCCCTTGCTGGCCATCATCGTGGCGGTGCCCACCTCGTACACCTGCAGGATGTGCGGCGCGGTGCCGGCGCGGAACGCGGCCACGGCGCCCGGCATCGATTCCTCGTAGCTGCCCTTGAAGGTGGGCACGACCTTGTAGTCCTTCTGGCTCGCGTTGAAGTCGCGGGCCAGGTCGTTGACCCATTCGCCGTTCACGGCGGTCATCGAGTGCCACCACTGGATCTCGATCTGGGCGTGGGCGGCGGGGTGGGCGGCGAGCGCGAGCAGGCCGGCGGCGAGGGCGACGGCGGTGTTCTTGGTTTGCATGGTGGGACTCCAGGGTGCCGGCGGGCGGCGGGAAAAACCGCCGAGTAGGCCAAACGGATGTGACAGGCTGGTTTATCACCTTCCGAAACGGTCAAGTGCATTCGGGATAACCACAACGGTTCGTTGTTTTTCGCTTTCTTTCGCTTTTTCCCTGCCCGGGACCCCGGCCTTCGCCGGGGTTACCCCAACGCCCGGGCGAGCCCGGGCGTTGGGGTAACATTCGCCTTCAAGTGCCATACAGGTGCAAAAAGCACCTGGAGTCCATGAACGCACCCCTCCCGCTCAATCACATCGCCGCCGCGGTCGACGCTGCCCATCATGCGCCCCGGTTGCGCGAGATCCCGTACAACTACACCTCGTTCTCCGACCGCGAGATCGTGATCCGCATCCTGGGCCCCCGCGCCTGGGAACTGCTGGACCGCCTCCGCGAGGAACGCCAGACGGGCCGATCCGCCCGCATGCTGTATGAGGTGATCGGTGACATCTGGGTCGTCCAGCGCAACCCGTACCTGCAGGACGACCTGCTCGACAACCCGAAGCGCCGCCGCCTGCTGATCGAGGCGCTGCACCACCGGCTGAACGAGGTGCAGCACCGCCGCGACCCGGCGTCCGACGCTGCCCGCGACGCCTCGGTGGGTGAGTTGCTGGACGCCGCCGGCCGGGCCGTGACCGCCTTCGCCGAGCAGTTCGAGCAGGTCGCCGAGCTGCGCCGCCGGGCCACGAAGGTGCTCGGCCGCCACACGGCCAAGGACAACATCAAGTTCGACGGCCTGTCGCGCGTGGCCCACGTGACCGACGCGACCGACTGGCGCGTCGAGTACCCGTTCGTCGTGCTGACCCCCGACACCGAGGCCGAGATGGCCTCGCTCGTGAAGCACTGCATCGAGCTCGGCCTGACCATCATTCCGCGCGGAGGCGGCACCGGCTACACCGGCGGCGCCGTGCCGCTCACGTGGAACAGCGCGGTCATCAACACCGAGAAGCTCGAGGCCATGACCGAGGTGGAGCACGTCCGCCTGCCGGGCCTCGACCGCGACGTGGCCACGATCTGGACCGAAGCGGGCGTGGTCACCCAGCGGGTGGCCGACGCCGCCGAGCGGGCCGGCTTCGTCTTCGCGGTGGACCCCACCTCGGCCGAAGCCTCGTGCGTCGGCGGCAACGTGGCCATGAACGCCGGCGGCAAGAAGGCCGTGCTGTGGGGCACCGCGCTCGACAACCTGGCGTCGTGGCGCATGGTCACGCCGGAGGCGAAGTGGCTCGAGGTCACGCGCCTCGACCACAACCTCGGCAAGATCCACGACGTCGAGACCGCCACGTTCGAGCTGAAGTACTTCGACGCCTCCGGCAAGACCGTCGAGCGCACCGAGCGCCTCGTGGTGCCGGGCCGCACCTTCCGCAAGGAAGGCCTCGGCAAGGACGTCACCGACAAGTTCCTCGCCGGCCTGCCCGGCATCCAGAAGGAAGGCTGCGACGGCCTGATCACCAGCTGCCGCTGGGTCGTGCACAAGATGCCCGCCCACACGCGCACCGTGTGCCTGGAGTTCTTCGGCAACGCGAAGGACGCCGTGCCGTCCATCGTCGAGATCAAGGACTTCATGTTCGCCGAGGCCAAGGCCGGCGGCGCCATCCTCGCGGGCCTCGAGCACCTCGACGACCGCTACCTGAAGGCCGTGGGCTACGCCACGAAGAGCAAGCGCGGCGGCCTGCCGAAGATGGTGCTGATCGGCGACATCGCCGGCGACGACCCGGACGCCGTGGCCCGCGCCACGAGCGAAGTGGTGCGCCTGGCCAACGGCCGTGCCGGCGAAGGCTTCGTCGCCGTGAGCGCCGACGCCCGGAAGAAGTTCTGGCTCGACCGCAAGCGCACCGCCGCCATCAGCAAGCACACCAACGCCTTCAAGATCAACGAGGACGTGGTGATCCCGCTGCCGCGGATGGGCGAGTACACCAACGGCATCGAGCGCATCAACATCGAGCTGAGCCTGCGCAACAAGCTGGCGCTGGTGGACGCGCTGGAGAACTTCTTCCTGCGCGGCAACCTGCCGCTGGGCAAGAGCGACGACGCCGGCGAGATCGCCTCGGCCGAGCTGCTGGAAGACCGCGTGCAGCAGGCCCTGACGCTGCTGCGCGAGGTGCGCGACCTGTGGTCGCAGTGGCTGCAGCAGCTGGACGTGATCCAGCCCGACATCGGCCGCAGCTACTTCTTCGACCTGCAGGACCACACGCTGCGCGCGTCCTGGAAAACGCAGATCCGGGGTCCGCTGCAGCAGATCTTCGCCGGCTCGGCGCTGTCGCCCATCGTCGACGAGTGCGTGCGCATCCACAAGGAGGTGCTGCGCGGCCGCGTGTGGGTGGCGCTGCACATGCACGCCGGCGACGGCAACGTGCACACGAACATCCCGGTCAACAGCGACAACTACGAGATGCTGCAGACGGCCCACGAGGCCGTGGCGCGCATCATGGTGCTGGCCCGCTCGCTCGACGGCGTGATCTCGGGCGAGCACGGCATCGGCATCACGAAGCTCGAGTTCCTGAGCGACGCCGAACTGCGCGACTTCAGCGACTACAAGCAGCGCATCGACCCCGAAGGCCGCTTCAACAAGGGCAAGCTGCTGCGCGGCGCCGCATTCGACGGCCTCAAGGCCGACCTGACCAACGCCTACACGCCCAGCTTCGGCCTGATGGGGCACGAGTCGCTCATCATGCAGCAGAGCGACATCGGCGACATCGCCAACTCGATGAAGGACTGCCTGCGCTGCGGCAAGTGCAAGCCCGTGTGCGCCACGCACGTGCCGCGCGCGAACCTGCTCTACAGCCCGCGCAACAAGATCCTCGCGACGTCGCTGCTGGTCGAGGCGTTCCTCTACGAGGAGCAGACCCGCCGCGGCGTCAGCATCAAGCACTGGGCCGAGTTCGAGGACGTGGCCGACCACTGCACCGTGTGCCACAAGTGCCTCACGCCGTGTCCGGTCAAGATCGACTTCGGCGACGTGTCGATGAACATGCGCAACCTGTTGACCAAGATGGGGAAGAAGAGCTTCCGTCCTGGCAACAAGATGGCCATGATGATGCTCAACGCCACGAACCCCGAGACCATCAAGCTGCTGCGCATGGGCATGGTGGACGTGGGCTTCAAGGCGCAGCGCCTCGCGAACAACCTGCTGCGCGGCCTCGCGAAGAAGCAGACCGCCGCCCCGCGCTCCTCGGTGGGCACCGCGCCCATCAAGGAGCAGGTGATCCACTTCATCAACAAGAAGCTGCCGGGCGGGCTGCCGAAGAAGACGGCGCGTGCGCTGCTCGACATCGAGGACAAGGACTACGTCCCGATCATCCGCGACCCGAAGGCCACCACGGCCGAGACCGAGGCGGTGTTCTACTTCCCCGGCTGCGGCTCGGAGCGCCTGTTCTCGCAGGTGGGCCTCGCCACGCAGGCGATGCTGTGGCACGCGGGCGTGCAGACGGTGCTGCCGCCGGGCTACCTGTGCTGCGGCTACCCGCAGCGCGGCAGCGGCCAGTTCGACAAGGCCGACAAGATCATCACGGACAACCGCGTGCTGTTCCACCGCGTGGCCAACACGCTGAACTACCTCGACATCAAGACGGTGGTGGTCAGCTGCGGCACGTGCTACGACCAGCTGCAGGGCTACCAGTTCGACAAGATCTTCCCGGGCTGCCGCATCATCGACATCCACGAGTACCTGCTCGAGAAGGGCATCACGCTCGGCGGGCAGGGCGGGTACCTGTACCACGACCCGTGCCACACGCCGATGAAGCTCCAGGACCCGATGAAGACGGTCAAGGCGCTCGTGGGCGACAACGTGCTCAAGAGCGAACGATGCTGCGGCGAAAGCGGCACGCTCGGCGTGACGCGCCCCGACATCTCCACGCAGGTCCGCTTCCGCAAGGAAGAAGAGCTGAAGAAGAACGAGGCCGCGCTGCGCGCCAGCAGCGAGGTCGGCGCCCAGGGTGACGTGAAGATCCTCACCAGCTGCCCGTCCTGCCTGCAGGGCCTGAGCCGCTACGGCAACGACCTGAACAACGGCCTGCTGGAAGCCGACTACATCGTCGTCGAGATGGCCAACAAGATCCTCGGCCCCGACTGGATGCCCGACTACGTGCGCCGCGCGAACGATGGCGGCATCGAACGGGTGCTGGTCTGATGGCGGTTGCCTGCGAGCTCTGCGAGCAGCCGGGCGGCGTGCCCGTCGCGTCCGGCCCGTCCTGGCGCGTGATCCGCGTGGCCGACGCCGACTTCCCGGCGTTCTACCGCGTGGTGTGGACCGCCCACGTGGCCGAGTTCACCGACCTGTCCCCGGCCGACCGCGCCACCTGCATGGACGTGGTCGCGCGGGTCGAGTCGGTGTTGCGCGGGCGGCTGTCGCCCACGAAAATCAACCTCGCGTCGCTGGGCAACATGGTGCCGCACCTGCACTGGCACGTGATCGCCCGGTTCGACTGGGACAGCCACTTCCCCAACCCCGTGTGGGGCGCCCGCCAGCGCGAGGTGGCCCCGGCCGCCGCCGCGCGGCTCAAGCTGCCGCTCGAGGTGCTGGACGACGCGGTGCGAGCTGCCGTCGCCGCCAGCTGACCGCCATGGCCGGCCTCACGAAGGACACGCCCGCGCCGACGTCGATCGTCGTGCACCAGCAGTCGCGGGTGCTCGAGATCGGCTTTGCCGACGGCAAGCAGTTCCGCATTCCGTTCGAGCTGATGCGCGTGTACTCGCCGTCGGCCGAGGTGCAGGGCCACGGGCCCGGCCAGGAGGTGCTGCAGACCGGCAAGCGCGGCGTCGGCCTCGACGACCTGTCCCAGGTGGGCCACTACGCCATCCAGCCCCGGTTCTCCGACGGCCACGACTCGGGCATCTTCACGTGGGAGTACCTGTACTTCCTCGGCGAGAAGCAGGACGAGCTGTGGCGCGACTACGAGGCGCGCCTCGCCGCCGCCGGCGCCACCCGAGACACCGAGATGCCCCCGCCCGCAGCCCCCGGCTGCGGACATTCGCACTGATCCAGACAAGAAGAGGTCCCGCCATGAGCAACACCCACTTCGGTTTCCAGACCGTCGACGAGAAGGAGAAGTCCGGCCGCGTGCGGGGCGTGTTCGATTCCGTCGCGTCGAAGTACGACGTGATGAACGACCTGATGTCGATGGGCCTGCACCGGCTGTGGAAGGCCTACACTGTGACGGTGGCCGGCCTGCGCGAGGGCGACCGGGTGCTCGACATCGCCGGCGGCACGGGTGACCTGTCCCGCGCGTTCGCGAAGAAGGTGGGTGCCCGCGGTCTCGTGGTGCACACCGACATCAACGAGGCGATGCTGCGCCAGGGCCGCGACCGCCTGCTCGACGAAGGCCTCGTGCTGCCCACGATGACCTGCGACGCCGAGGCGCTGCCGTTCCCGGACGCGAGCTTCGACCTCGTCAGCGTGGCCTTCGGCCTGCGCAACATGACCCACAAGGACCGCGCGCTCGCCGAGATGAACCGGGTGCTGCGCCCGGGCGGCAAGCTGCTGGTGCTCGAGTTCTCGAAGGTGGCCAAGCCGCTCGAGAAGGCGTACGACTGGTATTCGTTCAAGGTGCTGCCCCGCATCGGGCAGGTGGTGGCGGGCGACGCCGAGAGCTACCGCTACCTGGCCGAGTCGATCCGCATGCACCCGGGCCAGCAGGAACTCAAGGCGATGATGAAGACCGCCGGGTTCGCCCACGTCGATGTCCACAACCTCAGTGCGGGTGTGGTGGCGTTGCACGTCGGCATCAAGTGCTGATCTCGCGCTGATCCGCCGTTCGCACGCGGCGGCGGGATGACCGCCCGCGCGCCGGCGGCCTCGTCCGGGCCCTTCGGGTCCACCCTCATCTCCCGTTGGGGCGCCTTTCGTGATCTGGTTCACGGAAGTGCCGCCGTGCGCCGCCAATGCGTGCTGTCGCGGGTCACCGGCGTGTGGCAGGCGGGGCGCTGAACGGGCGTTCAAAGGCTCCCGGAAGCGGGTTTTTCCAGGGCGATGACAAGTGTGGATTCCTCCCTTTCGGCCCCCCCGATCACGGGGGGGAACCCTCAATTGGAGGATGGTGCCAGGGGGGGCGCCAACGAAAATTGCGGCCATCGAATCGTTGCGTGACGGCCGGGCATTTCCCGGTCCAGTCGACGAGGGTGCAAGCCCAACAAGGATGAGCCAAATGCTAAAAGTGTTCCAGCTCCACGTTTCCATCGCCACCTTCGCCGGCATGATCGCCGACGGGTTGCTCTGCTTCTTCGCGGTCCTCATGGCCGCCTCGTCCTTGCACCTCGTCCCCGGCACGTCGGCCCAGGCCGCCCTCACCACGCCGCACATCTTCCTGTTCGCGAGCGGCTTCGCGATGGTGATGTCGCTGCTGTACGCCTTCGTCGGCCTGTACCGCCCCACGCCCATTGCCTTCGGCGCCATGCTTCGCCGCACGCTCGTGGCCCTGCTCGTCGGCGGCTACCTGACGTACCTGGTGCTGAACCAGCTCGCCCAGCGCGAATACGCCGGCCAGCTGATGCTGTCGGTCGTGCTGTACCTGCTCGTGGGCCTGGTCGTCGTGCGCGGCGCGCTGTTCGCCATGCGCCGCCTGGCCACCACCCCGCGCGTGCTGATCGTCGGCACCGGCCCGGAAGCCCAGAGCGTGGCCACCGACCTGATGACCCTCAAGCGCGTCGAGCGCAACGTGGTGGGCTTCTTCGCCACCGACCCGGAATCGGCCCAGAGCGGCACGATGCGCGGTCACCCGGTGTTCGCCGGCGACCAGTCCATCGAGGACATCGTCGATGCCAACCAGGTCGACGAGATCATCGTCGCGGTGCGTGAGCAGCGCGGCGGCGGTGTTCCGATGGACCAGCTGCTCGCCTGCCGCATCCGCGGCATCCCCGTGCTCGACCTGGCCGGCTTCTACGAGCGCGCCAAGTCCGAGGTGCCCATCGACAGCCTGAAGGCCAGCTGGCTCGTGTACGGCCACGGCTTCGTGCAGGGCCGCGCCCGCAAGATCGCCAAGCGCACGTTCGACATCGTCAGCTCGTCGGTGCTGCTGCTGATCGCCTCGCCGATCATGCTGTTCACGATGCTGGCCATCAAGCTCGACAGCAAGGGCCCGGTGCTCTACAGCCAGGAACGCGTGGGCCTGGGCGGCAAGGGCTTCATGTGCCTGAAGTTCCGCAGCATGCGCACCGACGCCGAGAAGGACGGCAAGGCCGTCTGGGCCCAGAAGAACGACACCCGGGTGACGCGCGTCGGCGCCTTCATCCGCAAGACCCGCATCGATGAACTGCCCCAGCTGATCAGCGTCCTCAAGGGCGAGATGAGCATGGTCGGTCCGCGTCCCGAGCGCCCCACGTTCGTGAAGGAACTCAAGGAAGTGATCCCGTTCTATGATGTGCGGCACAGCATCAAGCCGGGTGTCACCGGCTGGGCGCAGGTTCGTTACAGTTACGGCGCATCCGTCGATGACGCACGCAAGAAGCACCAGTACGACCTCTACTACGTCAAGAACAACTCCCTGTTGTTGGACATCCTGGTGTTGATTGAAACGGTGAGCGTGGTGCTCTTCCGCGAAGGTGCTCATTGAATGACGTGCGGTTCAGTTTCAGTGGATTGCAAAGGGAAATTCAAATGAGTGCCAAGCGTGTCGTGATGCTGTGCAGCGTGCTGCTGTCGGCTGTGTTCCTGTCGGCCTGCGGGTCGGTGGGCAACTACCCGCAGGCCCCCCAGGCCACCGTGTCGGCCGAGGCGCGTTACCGCATCGGCCCCCTGGACACCCTGAACATCGTGGTGTGGCGCAACCCCGAGTTGTCCTCCATCGTGACGGTGCGACCCGACGGCCGCATCTCCACCCCGCTGGTGGAAGACCTGGTGGCCGCCGGCCGCAGCCCGGTCGACCTCGCCCGCGAGGTGGAAGGGGTGCTCGGCAAGTACGTGCGCGACCCGGTCGTGACCGTGGTGGTCAACACCTTCCAGGGCATCTATTCCGAGCAGATCCGCATCGTCGGCGAGGCCGCGCGCCCGCAGTCGGTGGCGTACCGCCAGAACATGACGGTGCTCGACGTGATGATCCAGGTGGGTGGCCTCACCGACTACGCCGACGGCAACGGCGCCGTGCTCGTGCGGGGCTCCGAGAACGGCAAGCAGTACTCCGTTCGCCTGAAAGACCTGCTCAAGCGCGGCGACATCTCCGCCAACGTGCCGGTGCTGCCGGGCGACATCGTGATCGTCCCGCAGAGCTGGTTCTGACCCCGGCGCCGTGGCCCGCCTTCCCGGGCTCCGGATCCTGACGTCGGAATCTCCACCCCCGAGACCGGCCCAACGCGCAGACGTCAAGCCGGCGGTGCATCATTCCCCTCGGCACGGGTCGTCGCCCGGCTTCCGGGCGCGGTTCCGTGCCGCGGCGGTCGTCCCGGCGGCTGCCGGTTCCTTCCAGCTGTAGACCAGACAGGCCATGCAAATATTCTTGACGATGCTGCGGTACGACGTGAGGCGGATGTGGGATCGCCGCTGGCTCGCCGCGACCATCGCCTGGGGCCTCGCGCTGGTGCTCGGGCTCCTGGTGTTCCTCGTGCGTGACCGCTACGAGGCGTCGGCGCGCATCTACGTCGACACCCAGACCGTGCTGAAGCCGCTGATGGCCGGCCTCGCGTTCCAGCCCGACATCGACCAGCAGGTGCGCATGCTCGCCCGCACGCTGATCTCGCGGCCGAACGTCGAACGCCTGTTCCAGAACCCGCACATCGGCCTGGAGCAGCCCGAGGCCAGCCAGTACGACCGCCAGCTCGAGAAGCTCAAGGACGGCATCAAGGTGTCCCCGAGCGGCTCGGGCAACCTCTTCGCCATCACCTACCGCGACAGCGACCCGGCCCGGGCGCAGCGGCTGGTCGAGGCGCTGGTGTCCATCTTCGTGGAGTCGAGCGCCGACACCAAGAAGCGCGACTCCACCGAAGCCAGCCGCTTCATCGAGGAACAGATCAAGGACTACGAAGCGAAGCTGGTCCACGCGGAAAACCGCCTGAAGGACTTCAAGCTGCAGAACTTCGGTGTCACCGGCACGGCCAACCAGGACCACTTCACGCGCCTGGCCTCGCTGTCCGACGAGGTGGCGAAGCTGCGCCTGGAGCTGTCGTCGGCCGAGCAGTCGCGCGACGCCCTCAAGCGCGAGCTGCAGAACGAGGACCCGCAGCTGCCCCCCGAATCGCTGCCGAGCGTGGCCGCCCAGCCGAGCGAGCTGGAGCAGCGCCTGCAGGTGCAGTACCGCGCGCTCGACGAGCTGCTGCGCCGCTACACCGACGACCACCCCGACGTGATCAGCGCGCGGCGCATGATCACCTCCATCGAACGCCAGATCAAGGAAGAGGCCGAGGGCAAGGCCAAGGGCGGCTCCCGGGGCCGCGGCGCTGCGGCCACGAACCCGGTGTACCAGCGCCTGCGCGTGTCGCTCGCCGAGGCCGAGGCCAACATCGCGTCGCTGCGTTCGCAGCTGACCGTGCAGCAGGGCCGCCTCGAGCAGGTCCGTGCGCTCGCCAACCGCATGCCGCAGGTCGAGGCCGACCTCGCCCAGCTGAACCGCGACTACGACATCGTGCGCAAGAACTACGAGCAGCTGGTCTCGCGCCGCGAGGCCGCCTCGCTCGGCGTCAAGATCGACCAGTCCTCGCAACTCGCCGACTTCCGCATCGTGGAGCCGCCGCGCGTGGCGCCCACGCCGGTGTTCCCGAGCCGCAAGGTGCTGGCCGTGCTGTCGATGTTCGCCTCGCTGGCGCTCGCCGGTGCCGCCGTGTTCGGCCTCGGCCGCCTGCGTCCCACCGTCGATTCCCTCGCCGTGCTGCAGCAGCTGTCCGACCGCCCGATCCTCGGCTCGGTGTCGCTGATCCGCGGCCCCGAGCAGCGTGCGAGCCGCAAGCGCGACATCTACCGCTTCGCCGGCGTGATGGGTGTCTTCCTCGCGGTCCACGTGGTGTGGGTCGTGCTGATCGCCCGCCACGGCCTGTGACTCCGGAGTACCCATGAGCACCATCCAGCAAGCCGCCAAACGCCTCGAGGAACTGCGCCGCGCGGGCGTCGCCATCCCCTGGGAAGCCGACGATGCCGAGGCCAAGGCCCGCGCCGCCGCGCTGGCCGAGTCGGGCGAACCGCCCCTGGAGCCGGGCGCGCTCCAGGCGCAGGCCCAGCCGCTGCCGATGCCCGTGATGCCGGCCATGCCCACCATGCCGGCCGTCCACACGCCCAGCGGCCGCCAGTCCGAACTCGTGAACCTCGACCTCGTCAAGCTGGCCGAGGAAGGCTACCTCGTGCCGGGCCACTCCAGCACGCAGCTGGGCGAGGAGTTCCGCGTCATCAAGCGTCCGCTGATCCGCAACGCCCAGGGCAAGGGCGCCGCGCCCGTGCACCACGGCAACCTGATCGTGGTGACCAGCTCGCTCGCGGGCGAAGGCAAGACCTTCTTCGCGATGAACCTCGCGCTCAGCATCGCGATGGAGCTCGACGCCTCCGCGCTGCTGGTCGAGGCCGACATCCTGAAGCCGGCCGTGATGTCCCGCCTGGGCCTGCCCCAGCGCCGCGGCCTGCTCGACATGCTGACCGACCCGAAGATCGACGCATCGGAAGTCATGCTGCGCACCAACATCCCGAAGCTGAGCCTGCTGCCGGCCGGCAGCCGCTCGATGCAGTCCACCGAACTGCTGGCCAGCGCCCGCATGGGCGAGTTCCTCGACGAGCTGGCCACGCGCTACCGCGACCGGATCATCGTGTTCGATGCCCCGCCGCTGCTGCAGACCAGCGAGGCCCAGGTGCTGGCCGCCCGCGCCGGCCAGGTGGTGGTGGTGGTGGAAGCCGGCCGCACGTCGGCTGCCGCCTTCGCCCAGGCGATGGACACGCTCGAATCCTGCCCCGTGGTCATGACCGCGCTGAACAAGAGCAAGGAATCGAACACCAACATGGTCTACGGCTACAACGCCGACTCGATGTACGCCGAAGCCCAGGGGGTTGCGTGATCGGACACCGGCCGGGCAGTCTCCACCACCGGCCCGCGGCGCTTCGCCGCGGCACGCTGGCTGCGTTGCTGCTGGCCGGGGTGTGTTCCGTGCAGGCCCAGGGGGTCCGCATTCCCGGCGAGATGCCGGTGCCTGGCGACGTGCCGCTGCCGGTCGTCCCGGACCCCGCGCAAACGCCTGGCGTGCCCGCGGTGCCCAACATCGGCCCGCTCGTGGGACCCGCCGGCGCCGCACCCGTGGTTCCCGGGGCCGCAGCCGGCCCGGCTCCCGTGGCCCGCACGCTGTACCTCGAAGGTGACATCACCGCACGGCTGACGGCCACCGACCGCGGCCGCCTCGACGCCCCGTCCGGCAAGGACCTGATCCTCGGCGTGAGCCCGCGCCTGTACGCACGCAGCCGCGGCGCACAGCTCAACGTGAACGCGATGGTGGGCCTCGACAGCATCAAGTACTTCGAGCACACGAACGACGACTACACGCAGCCGGTGGCGGCCATCGACGCGCAGGCCATCCTCGTCGACAACCTGCTGTTCCTCGACGGCGGGCTGTCGGTCGACCGCCGCGCGTCGTCGCCGTATTCCACGCAGACCGCCGACGTGTCCACCGACGAGCAGGTCGACACCCGCATCGCCCGCCTGAGCCCGCGCCTCGAGCGCCGCCTGCCGTCGGGCTGGAACACGCTGCTGCGCAGCGACAACATCTGGACGCACCGGTCCGGCGACAGCGTGGGCGGCCTGACCGGGGCGCCCGCGCGCGAGTACTCGCAGGACACCCAGTTCCGCATCGACCGCACGCCCGAGCCCTTCGGCATGGGCCTCGAGGGCAGCCACGAATCGCTCGACTACGACAGCCGCAACGTCATGCAGATCGACGGCGTGCGCCTCACGGCCGGCTACGCCTACTCGCCGCAGCTGACGGTGTGGGGCATCGGGGGCGTCGAGCGCAGCGACTTCCAGAACCGCACCGAAAACGACAGCGACTACGGCTTCCGCGTGCGCTGGGCGCCGCTCGAGCGGTCGGTGCTGACCGCCGAGGTGCGCCGCCGCTTCTTTGGCACGGGCTTCAATGCGCAGTGGGACCACACCCACCGCAACTTCGGTTTCACGCTCGCCGGCGCCCGCGAGCCGTACACCTCGCCCGAGGCCGTGCAGCTCGGCGGCAACATCGGCCAGCAGTTCAACGACCTGTTCCGCCAGCGCGGCTACGACCAGGCCCAGCGCGAGGCCCTCGTGCGCGCCGCGCTGATCGCCTACGGCCTGCCTGCCACGCTCGCCGACCCGGTCAGCTTCCACGTGAGCCGCCCGCAGCTCAACACCACGGGTTCGGCGATGTTCACCGCGCTCGGGCGCCGCTCCGTCTTCATCGCCTCGGTCTACTACCGCAAGCTGACCGACCTGCACCGCTCGGACGACCCGGTGCTGGCGACGCTGCCCGGCAACACGCGCCAGGCCGGTGGCCAGGTGTCCGCGAACTTCCGCCTCACGCCACTGTCGGCGCTGGACGCCTCGTACCGCATCGACGACACGCAGGGGCTAGGTGCCGACGCCTCGCGTTCGTCGCGGGACCAGATCTACAGCATCGGCACCACGCATTCGCTCTCGCCGCGCACGCGCGTCGACCTGTCGCTGCAGCATCACAAACTCGAAACCGTCGACGTCCTCCGACCCTCGTCGGCGTCGTCGAACAGTGCCGGCGTCGGCATCAACTACCGCTTCTAGGTCTTCCGGTGTTCGAATCCCACTTCGGCTTCAGTGCCCCACCGTTCCAGCTCAACCCCGACCCGACGTTCTACTTCGGGAGCAAGGGCCACAGCAACGCGCTCGCCTACCTCCAGTACGGCGTGCACCAGGCCGAAGGCTTCATCGTGGTCACCGGCGACATCGGCGCCGGCAAGACGACCCTCGTGCGCACGCTGCTCGAAGGGCTCGACGCGACCCAGGTCAAGGCCGCCCAGATCGCCAGCACGCAGCTCGACGCCGTGGGCCTGCTGCAGGCCATGCTCACCGCGTTCGGCGTGCCGCACAACCCGGGCGCCGTCTCGAAGGCGAGCCTGATCTCCACCCTCGAAGCGTTTTTCATGACGCTCGCGATCAAGAACAAGCGCGCGCTGCTCGTGATCGACGAGGCGCAGAACCTCAGCATGGACGCCATCGAGGAACTGCGCATGCTGTCGAACTTCCAGCTGCGCAAGCAGGCGCTGCTGCAGAGCTTCCTCGTGGGCCAGCCCGAGCTGCGCGGCATGATCGAATCGCAGCGCCTCGAGCAGCTGCGCCAGCGGGTCATCGCCTCGTGCCACCTCGGTCCGCTCGACGCCGACGAGACTCGCCGCTACATCGAACACCGCCTGAACCGCGTCGGCTGGAACGGCAACCCGTCGTTCGAGCCCGAGGCCTTCCCGCACATCCACCACGCCACCGGCGGCGTGCCCCGCCGCATCAACCTGCTGTGCAACCGGCTGCTGCTGTCGGCGTTCCTCGAGAACCTGACGCAGGTGACCACCGCGCAGGTGCTGCGCATCGCCCAGGAGCTGCGCCACGAGGTGGGTGACGCCACCATCGCCCAGCCCACCGGCCGCGTGATCGCCGACGTGCCCGTCACGCGCCGCGCACCCGTCGCCGCCGCGCCGGTGCTCGACGACGTCGTGCGCAGCCCGCAACCCGTGGCCGCGACCCCGTCGTCCGTGCAGCGGGTGGTGCGCCGCGAGCTGTCGGCCGCGGTGCGCACCGTGCTGTGTGTCGTCGACACGCCGTCGGGTTACCTGAACGCGGCGCTGCTCGCCGCGTCGCTCGAACATTCGCCCATCATCACGCGCACCGTCGTCGTGGGCCTGGGGGCCGCCCAGGTCTTCGGCCCGGTCGAGAACTACGCCGAGGTGGTGGACCTGCCGGCCATCGAGGTGCACCTGGGCATCGACGGCTCGCCGGCCCGCCGCACCGCCGAGGCGGTGCTGCGCGTGGAGGCGCTGCTCGACGAATTCGCGCCGGACCTGCTGGTGCCGCTGTCCACGTCCGACGAGGCCGTGGCCTGCGCGCTGCTGGCCAGCCGCAAGGGTGTGCCGGTGGTGCGCCTGGACGGCGGCGTGCGCGCGCCGGTGGCCTTCGAGGCCGCGCGCCGCAACGCCAGCCTGCTCGACCGCGTCGCCTCGCAGATCTTCGCCCCCACGCAGGTGGCGGCGCTCACGTTGTCGAACGAAGGCATCGAGGTGGGCCAGGTGCAGGTGATGGGCAGCCTGACGCAGGATGCGCTGAGCGCGGCGGATGCCGCCAGCCCCCTCGCCCAGGCCCTGATGAACCACCACGGCCTCACGTCGGGCTTCGCGCTCGTGACCGCCCGGGTGGGCCATGGCCGGCTCACGCCCCAGTCGCTCAGCAAGCTCGTGCTGATGCTGAGCCGCGTGCGCGGCGACCTGCCCATGCTGTGGCTCGTCTGCGGCGAGACCCAGTCCGCGCTGCGCGGCCAGGGCCTCGGCACCGTGCTGTCGCGCTCGGGCATTTCGCTCGCGTCCATGCCCGTGTTCTCGTCGCGCCTGAGCATCCTGCAGCGCGCCGCCTGCCTGATCACCGACCACGGCGACGACCTCGTCGACGTGGCCATGTCCACCGGCACGCCGCTGCTGCTGCTCGACGAAACGGGCGAGGGCGGCGAGTCGGCCGACGGCCGCGTGGCCTGGCTGCCGTTCGAGGCCAGCGAGCTGGGGCTGCCCGTGAACACGCGCGGCGCCAACGTCGTGGACCTTCCGATCGGCGAAACCGCGACTTCCGTGGCGGAATCGATGGTCTCCCACCTGCACGGGTGGTTGTCGCGGCGCGATGGAGAGACGACCATCATCGAACCGCCCCGACGCGAGTCCGCGTCGCGCCTGAAGGAAGTGGGCAAGTAGTCCGCGCGCTTCCCCGCCGTCCATCCGGTCCCCGGGCCGTGGGGCGGGCGTCCCGCCAACCTGTCCGCCTGCCCTGATGCTGCGTCAACTGTTCCAACACGCGTCGTACTACACGATCGCGAACATCCTCACGATGTTCGCGGGCCTGATCTCGTTCCCGATCGTCACCCGCATCATCAGCGTCGCCGACTATGGCCTCATGACGCTGATGGCCTCGCTGCTGAGCATCGCCGTGGTGTTCGGCAAGCTCGGCGTGCAGCACGCCATCGTGCGCTTCCACGCCGAGGCGGTGAGCGACGGTCCGCAGGGCGAGAACACCTTCGTGTCCACCACCATGCTGAGCCTGCTGGTGTTCTCGGGGGTCACCACCGCCGTGTGGCTGGGCGCGGCATTCTGGGCGCCGCTCGGCTGGATCGGCGGCGCGCAGGTGCGCGAGCTGCTGATCCTCACCGCCGTGCTGATCGTCGTGCGCACGTTCGACAGCGGCATCGCGAACATCGTGCGTGCGCAGCAGCGCAGCCTGGCGGGCAGCCTCTACGGCGTCATCAAGAAGTACCTCACCGTGGCCGCCGTGGTGGGCGTGCTGCTGTACCTCGTGCCGGGCATCCAGGGCTTCTTCATCGCCACCGTGGTGGTCGAGACGCTCACCACCATCGGGTTCATGGTCTACATCCTGCGGGGCACGCGCATCTCCACGCGCCTGTTCTCGTTCCCGCTGCTGTTCACGATGATGGCCTACGGCCTGCCCATGCTGGCGCAGGAACTGGCGGCCATGCTGCTGCTGCAGGGCGACCGGTACGTGATCCAGTCGAAGCTGGGCCCCGAGGCGCTCGGCATCTACTCGGCCGGCTACAACCTCACCGAATACGTCAAGTCGGTGCTGGTGCTGTCGTTCGGCACGGCCGTGATCCCGATGTACACGAAGATCTACGTGGACCACGGCAAGGCCGCGACGAAGGAGTTCGTCGAGAAGTCGCTCCACTTCTACGTGATCGCGGCCGTGGCCATGTGTTTCGGCGTGTCCGCCGTGGCGCAGGACCTGATCACGCTGCTCGCCTCCGCCAAGTTCGCCGAGGCGGCCACCGTGATCCCGTGGGTCAGCTTCGCGATGGTGCTGGAAGGGGCCAACCCGCTGCTCGGTGCCGGCATCTTCCTGCGCAAGCAGTCGTGGATCATCATGGTGCTGATGATCGTCGCGGCGGCGGTCAACCTCGGCCTGAACTTCCTGCTGGTGCCCGAGTTCGGCATCCTCGGCTCGGCCATGTCGTCGTGCGTGTCCATGCTGCTGCTGTCGTCGGGCATGTTCATCACGGGGCGGCGCGAGGTGTCCACCGCGCTGCCGGTCTGGCACCTCGCGAAGATGGTCGTGGCCGGGTTCATCGCCTGGTGGCTCGCCACCCGCATCCACACCGACTGGCTCGTCGTGCGCATCGGGCTGCGGATGATCGTCGGGGCCGTGTCCCTCGGCATCCTGGTCGTCCTGCTGGACCCGATGGTCCGCCAGCAGGTGCAGGCGCTGGTGCGCCGGCGTCGCCTGGCCACCTGACGGCAGGCCCGGCGGCCCGCCCCCCCGAATGGGGACGTGCGTGACCCCGGGGGGGTGGGTTAACCTGCAGTCTGGCGTCGGGGAGGTGTTTCCGCGTCCCGCGGCTGTCCCTACAGCCGACCCGGTCCGTGACCGAAAGACCGTGACCGAAATTGCGCCCGCGCCGCCGCAGGGGCGTCCCACACTTCCAGGATTTCCGATGCGCGAGTTGCAGTTCACCATGCAGGCCCACGTTTCCGTCATTCGCTGAAGGGCTGCCCGAGATGTCGTTCCTGTTCTGGTGCGCCGCGGCCCTCCTGGTCTACACGTACTTCGGCTACCCGCTGCTGATGGCGGTGCTGGCGCGCCTGCGCCCGGCCGAAGCCCCCGCGCCGGCCCCCGCCGAATGGCCCGAGGTCACCGTCGTGATGGCCGCGTACAACGAGCGCGCCCGCATCGACCGCAAGATCGCCAACCTGCGCGCCCTCGACTACCCGCAGGACCGCCTGCACATCGTGGTGGTCTCCGACGGCTCGACCGACGGCACCCAGGACGCCGCCGCGGCCCATCCCGGCGTGCGCGTGCTGCATTTCCCCGGCCGCCACGGCAAGCCCCACGGCCTGAACCGGGCGCTCGAGGTGGTGACCACACCCGTGGTGCTGTTCAACGACGTGCGCCAGGCGATGCAGCCCGACGCGCTGAAGCTGCTGGTCGCGCGGTTGCAGCTACCGGGCGTCGGCGCCGTCAGCGGTGAACTGGTGCACCTCGACCCGCAGACCCGCACCGCCGCGAACATCGGCCTCTACTGGCGCTATGAGAAGTGGATCCGGGCCGCCGAGAGCCGCTTCCGCTCCACGGTGGGCGCCACCGGCGCCATCTACGTGATCCGCACCGCCGACTTCGTGCCGCTCGCGGAAGACGCCATCCTCGACGACTTCGAACTGCCCATGGCCATCGCCCGCACCGGCCAGCGCGTGCTGTTCGAGGGCGGGGCGCTGCTGTTCGACGAACTGCAGTCCGAGATGGACGGCGAGCGCAAGCGCAAGGTGCGCACGCTCACCGGCAACTACCAGGCGATGGCGCGCCACCCGTGGATGTTCTCGCCGCTGCACAACCCGCTGTGGCTGCAGTTCATGTCGCACAAGGTGTTCCGCCTCGTGGCGCCGTACGCCATGGTGATCCTGCTCGCCACCAGCCTGCTGCTGGCGTTGCATCCGTTCTACTTCGCCGCGGCGGTCGCCCAGGTCGCCTTCTACCTGATGGCCGCGGGCGGCATGCGGCTGCCCCGCCTGCGCCGCAGCCGCCTCGTGAGCTTCTCGGCCGTGTTCGTGGAAATGAACCTTGCGGCCGTGGTCGGGCTCTACCGCTACATTGCGGGTCGCGCCGAAGTGCGCTGGGAAAAGACATGAGCCGTCTCGTCACGCTGATGTACCACGGGCTGTATGCCGACGATCGCGAGCTGCAGCAGACGATCGATCCGGCGGACCGCCCCTACGCCGTCTCCACTGCCGCGTTCGAGCGCCAGCTCGACCTGATCCAGGCCGAGGGCCTGACGGTCGTGGACCCGCGCCGCCTCGACGGCCCGCTGCCCGCGCGCGGCGTGCTGCTCACCTTCGACGACGGCCACGCCAGCAACCACCACCACGCCACGCGCATCCTCGCGAAGCGCGGCCTGCAGGCGGTGTTTTTCGTGACCAGCGACTTCATCGGCGGCGGCCGTGCCCATTTCTGCTCGTGGGAGCAGCTGCGCGAGATGGACGGGCAGGGCATGCTGATCGGCTCGCACGGCCGCACGCACCGCTTCTTCGACGACATGTCCCCGGCCGATGCCGCCGGCGAGTTCCGTGATTCCCGCGACCGCATCCAGCAGGGCACGGGCCGCGCCGTCGAGCAGATCTCCTTCCCCGGCGGCCGCTTCCGCCGCGACCAGCTGGCCGTGGGCCGCGAGCTGGGCTACACCGTGTTCCACACGTCCGAGGTGGGCGTGTTCGGCGGGGCCACCGTGCCCGCGGGCGCCGAGGTGCCCCGCATCGCGGTGCGCGCCACCACCGGCGATGCCACGTTCATGGCCTTCGCCGCCGGCTCGCGCCGCGCCGTGTGGAAGGCACAGGCCATCGCCGCCGCCAAGTCCGCTGTCCGCCGCACGGCGGGCAACCGCCTGTACCACCTGATGTATGAGAAGTTCGCTCGCTGATCCCGCGCTGAAGTTCCGGCGCCCCGGTGCCGAACCCCCGCCGCCCCCCGCCTTCGGCATCGCCGACTGGGGCGGCCCGGCCCTGCGCGACGCGCTGGTGTTCCTGCTGTGGCCGGTGGGCTTGCTGATCACCATCAAGGTCATCTTCGCGGTCACCGGCTTCAAGTCGCCGCCGTTCGTGCTGTACCTCTTCGCGCTGGTCTACGGCGGCTTCCTGCTCAAGCGGATGAAGCAGAACGACCCCGAGTGGCTCGTCGGGCTGTTCTGCGTGTACCTGCCGTTCTCGGCCATCATCAAGGTGGCCATCATCCCCGGCATCAACGCCACGAACATGCTGGTGATCCTCGGCATCGGCGCGCTGATCCTGCGCCGCAAGGAGGAGGGCCTGCCGATGATGGTCTCGCGGCCCGGCACCGGCGTGATGGGCTGGTGGTGTTTCCTGAGCATCCTCTCGGTCATCACGTCGATGGTCACGCTCGGCGCCACCCATGCCACCGACCGCTTCAGCGAGATCAAGTCCTGGGTGGACCAGTTCCTCGTCTTCTTCGTCTTCATCAACCTGATCCGCGACGGCAAGATGGCGCGGCGCACCGCCGTCTACATGATGCTCGGCACGCTGCTGGTCATGGCGATGGGCTTCGAGGAGTGGCTGGAAAAGCGCGACGTGAACTCGCTCGACAAGGCACGCCTGCTCGGGCCGCAGAACCAGCCCAACTCGTTCGGCGCCTTCCTCGTCTACGCCGTGGGGCCGTTCATCGCGGTGCTCGTGACCAACCTCGCCAACTGGCGGGCCTGGCCCCTGCTCATCGTGCTGGTGGTGTGGCTTCGCCTGCTGATCGCGAGCTTCTCGCGCGGCGCCTACCTCGGTTTCGCCGCGGGTGTGGCCGCGCTCGGTTATGCACGCGGCAAGATCTTCCTCGCCTGCTCCGCTGCCGCGCTGATCAGCCTCGTGGTGGCGGTGCCGGAGGTGGTGCCCGAGTCGATGCAGGCGCGCCTCGGGCTCAGCGCGGAGCAGGACGACTTCACCACCCCGAAGATCGACACCAGCTCGGCCCACCGCCTGATCCTGTGGAACGCCGCCATCGAGATGACCAAGGAGTCGCCGGTGTTCGGCTGGGGCTTCGGATCGTTCCCCGTGCTCAAGGGCTTCTACACCGAGAGCGACGTGCACGAGAGCGACAACCACAACATGTACCTGTTCGTCGCGAGCCAGATGGGGCTCCCGGCGCTGTTCGCGATGTTGATGGTGATGTTCCGCCTCGGCTGGCTCGGCCTGCAGCTGGCGCGGCGTTCGCCCGACTGGATGGCACAGTCGATCGGCATGGGGGCCTGTTGCACCGTCGTGGGCGGCCTCGTGGTCAACATGTTCGGCTCGCGGCTCGGGGACCTGAGCGTGATGGCCTACGTGTGGCTCACGCTCGCGGTGGTGTCGCACCTGACCGTCGAGATGCGGGCCGACGAGGCGGCGAAGAAGGCCGCCGAACCGCCGAAGAAAAAGAGGAGATTGCCGTGAAGGTGAAGAGGGAGGCGGCTGCGGGCTGCCGTCGGGGAGGGGAAGTCCATGGCTGATTCGCTGCTGCGGCGGGCGGTGTCGCTCGCGTGCCTGCCGTGGGGCTGGGCCGCGTCGCGCGTGCGTCCGGGCCTGCGCATCCTGATGTACCACCGTGTGGCCCCGGGCCTCGCCGGTGACCAGCTCACCGTGCACCCCGACCGGTTCGAGCAGCAGATGGCGTGGCTGTCGGCGAACTGCCGCGTGCGCTCGCTGTCCGATGCGCTCGCCGACCTGGCCGCCGGCCGCACGCGACGCGGCGACGTGGTGGTGACGTTCGACGACGGCTACCTCGACAACCTCACGCACGCACTGCCCGTGCTGCTGCATCACAAGGTGCCGGCCACGATCTTCGTGACCAGCGCCTTCTGCGACCAGGCGCTGAGCCATCCGCGCTACCCGGCGAACGCCGAGCGCCTGCACCTCACGTGGGACGAGGTGCGCCACCTCGCGCGCCAGCCGGGCATCTCGATCGGCTCGCACACGGTCTCGCACCCGTACCTGTCGCGCGTGCCCGCCGCCGAGGCCGAGGCCGAGGTGTCGAACAGCCGCACGCTGATCGCGCAGCAGATCGCCGCGGACGTACCGCACTTCTGCTACCCGTCGGGCGACGTGACCCCGCGCGAGGCCGAACTCGTGGCCCGTGCCGGCTACACCGCGGCCGTCACGGTGGCGCCCGGCGCGAACCACCGCAACACGCCGCCGCACCTGCTCCACCGCACCGAGATGACCGACGCCGACACGCCGTTCGACCTGGCGCTGAAGCTGTCGGGCGCCTACGACCCCGTTCACGCCTTGCTCCATTGGCGCCGTCAGCGCAAGTTCGCGCAGGCCGCCGCCTCTCACCGCCAGCCCTCCCGGAAGAGTCCCGCATGAAAATCCTCTATCTCATGACCGAACCGTTCGGCATCGGCGGTGTGCAGTCCGACCTGCTGACCCTGTCCGACGACCTCACGAAACGCGGCCACTCGGTCTACGTGGCCACCACGCCGGGTGTGCTGCTCGACGAGGTGAAGGCCAAGGGCGCCATCCACGTCAACATCGACTTCGGCTTCAAGGGGTTCGCGGGCCTGTTCAAGGCCGCTGCCGCGATGCGCCGCGTGATCCGCGAGGAGGGCATCGAGCTCGTGGCGCCGCAGTCGGTGCGGTCCACCATCAGCGCGTTCTTCGCGCTGCGCCTGTGGCCCTTCGGCTACCGGGTGAAGGGCACGGGCAAGCGCGTGCCCATCGTCACCACCATCCACAACATCCACAACCCCAAGAACTTCAAGTGGAGCGGGCGCATCCTGCAGAACTGCGCCGACCACGTGATCTTCGAATCGCACTACGAGCGCAACCGCCTGATGGTGCACGGCCTGAAGGCGGCCAACTCGGAAGTGATCCACAGCGGGGTCGACACGTCGCGCTTCGTGCCGCAGCCGCGCAACGAGCCCCTCGCCGAGCGCTATGGCCTCGTGGCCGGCAAACACCAGGTGTTCGGCATCGTCGCCCGCCTGTCGGAGGAGAAGGGCCACAACTACCTCGTCGACGCGTTCGCGAAGGTGTCGGCCGGCAACCCCGACGCGCGCCTGATGATCATCGGCGAGGGCCCGCTGCTCGAGGACGTGAAGCAGCAGGTGGCGAAGTCGGGCGTGGCCGACCGCATCATCTTCACCGGCATGCAGCGTGACATCCCGAGCTACCTGTCGCTGCTCGACGTGTTCGTGCTGTCGTCCACCCGCGAATCGTTCCCGCTCGCCGCGCGCGAGGCGATGGCCGGCGGCAAGCCGGTGATCCTGCCGCGCATCGGCGGTTGCCCCGAGGTGGTCGAGGAGGACGTGACGGGCTACCTGTTCGAGTCCGCCAACGTCGACTCGCTCGCCGCGGCGATGAACCGCATCCTCGAGGACCGCCGCTACGAAGGCTTCGGCCACGCGGCGCGGGCCCGTGTCGAACGCCTGTTCTCGCGCCATTCGTGGGTCGATGGCGACGAGAAGGTCTACCTCGCCTTCGCGCGTTGATGCTTCGCTGAGGACACGCGTCCATGTCCCATCCGCTCGAGCTGATCCTGCCCACGCACGTGCACCTGCTCGTGCTGCTGGGCGTGCTCGCCGTCGTGGCGTTCCGGCAGCCCGCGGGCAGCTGGCTGCGCCGTGGGCGGTTCGTGTGGGCGGGGCTGTTCGTGTGGGCCTTCGTGTTCTCGGTCCCGATGTTCGCCGACACCATGCTGTCGTCGCTCGAGGGGGACCCCACGCGCGCTGACATCGCAGCGCCGGTGGCCGACCCCGAGACGCTCATCGTCGTGCTGTCGTCGGGCGAAATGCGCACCCCCATCGGCCGCACGCGGGTGCGTTTCGACGTGATGGGCTGGGAGCGCGTGCACGGCGGGGTCTCGCTGTGGCGGCAGACGGGCGGGCGCATGGTGTTCACCGGCGGTCCGCCGGGGGATGCCGAGAATTCGCTCGCGGGTGCGTCGGGCCGCCTCGCACGGGAGCTGGGCGTGCCGGACGCCGACGTCGAGCTGTCGGCTGGCGCGATGAACACCCAGCAGGAGATGGCGCAGCTTCGCGACCGCGTGCGCGCCCACCGCGGGCCCGTCTGGCTCGTGACCAACGCGCTGCACATGCGCCGCGCCCTCGGCATCGCCGAGAGCCTCGGCATGAACTTCAAGCCCTGGCCCATCGGGTTCAGGCAGATCGCCGACCACAGCTGGCGCTCCTGGGTGCCGAGCAACGGCACGCTGGCCCGCGCGCAGGCGGCGCTCCACGAATACATCGGACTCGCCGTCTACAGCCTTCGAAAGGGAAAGACACCATGACAGGAAAAGCATCGGCCGGACGACGCATTGCGCGCGGCATGCTGGTCACCGGCCTCATGCTCTCGCAGGTGGCGTGGGCGGCGAGCCCGAACCTCTGCCAGGGCGTCAGCACCGACCTCAACGACCACCCGATGCCGCTCAACCCGCGGCCGCAGAAGGGCCAGCCGTTCCAGGACCCGCGGTTCCACACGCGCGTGGTGCGCATCACCGACGTGCAGATGGAGACGGGCAAGGCCGGCGTGCGCAAGCCCATGTACCCCACGGTGGCGGCCTGGAACGCCGACGAGAGCCTGATGATCCTGTACCAGACCGCCGGCCTCTCGGGGTCGGGGCTGCCGTCGCAGCACCTCCTGTACGACGGGAAGACGTATCGCTTCCGCCAGGTGCTCGAGATCTCCCCGTCCGACCTGGAGCACATCTACTGGGACGCGAAGGACCCGGACGTCCTCTACTACCCGTCCATCGCGCACGTGGGTGGCAAGGCCGCGTCGCAGCTGATCCGCTACACCGTGTCCACCGGCATCAAGGAGGTGCTGGCCGACTTCCCCGAATGCGCGGCGGAAGGCAAGCTCGGCTTCGGGCACCCGAAGTACATGGCCTGGAACGGCACGGCGCTCGGGCTGCGCTGCACGCTCGGCGGTGACCGGGGCGCGCGCACCACGTCTTTCAACCTCGTCACGCGCAAGGCGGGCGACTGGGTGGAGGACCGCAACGGTGGCGGGCTGCAGGTGGCGCCGTCGGGCAAGCTCGCGGTGCGCGGGTCCGACATCATCGACCTGACCCGCGGCATGGCCCCCGTGCGCCGCATGAAGGGCAAGTGGGACGAACACGCGACGCTCGCGCCGCTCGCCAACGGCAACGATGCGCAGGTCAGCTCGCAGTTCGACGTGAAGCCCTTCGGCAACATCGTGGTGGAGAACCTCAACACCGGCGAGGTGAAGGTCGTGATCGGCCCCGACAAGGGCCACGGCTACCCGCGCACCGGGTCGCACGTGTCCACCGTGGCCTGGCGCGCGCCGGGCTGGGTGGCCGTCTCGATGGTCGGCAAGCTGCAGGGTGAGAAGCTCTTCGACCAGGAGATCGCGCTCGCCAACATCGACACGGGCGTGGTGTGCCGGGTGGCGCACCACCATTCGAGCGGCCGCGCGGGCCCGCAGAAGTACTGGGCCGAACCGCAGGTCGTCATCAGCCCCTCGGGCGACCGCATGCTGTTCAGCTCGGACTGGCACGGCAGCCCCAACGTCGACACGTACGTGATCGAACTGCCCAGCCGCCAGAAGGACCGCTGAGATGTCCTCGCCCGCGGTCCGTTCCCTCGCCACGCCGGCCTCGTCGGCCGCGCCCGTGCGCGCGGCGCGGCCCGCGGAACACTTCGGCGAACTCGACGTGCTGCGGGGGCTGGCCGCCGTGGCGGTCATGCTGTTCCACTACACCGCGCGGTACGCCGAGGTGTACGGCTTCCCGACGCCGCTGCCGTTCCACGTGGGCTTCGGGCACTACGGCGTCGAGCTCTTCTTCGGCATCAGCGGCTTCGTGATCCTGATGACGCTGCAGCGCACGCGGTCCGCCAGCCATTTCCTCGTGTCCCGGTTCTCTCGCCTGTACCCCGCCTACTGGGCGGCGCTGCTGCTGACGTTCACCGTGATGACCCACGTGCCGCTGCCGGGGCGCGAGGTCCACGTGGGCCAGCTGCTCGTGAACTTCACGATGTGGCAGGAACTGCTGGGCGTGAAGCACATCGATCACGTGTACTGGAGCCTGCAGCTCGAGCTGATCTTCTACGTGTGGATGTTCGGGGCATACCTGACGGGGCAGCTCTCGCGCGTCCGGCTGTGGGTGGCCGTGTGGCTGGGGGTCTCGCTGCTGGTCGCGGGTGGCTCGGCGCTGCTCGGGCGCGACGCGCCGTACCTGCCGAGCAAGTTGCTGCTGCTGCCGTATGCCGCGTTGTTCTCGGTGGGCCTCGTCACCTACGACGCGATGCAACGCCGCACGGTCGATGCGATCGACGTGCTGCTGATCGCGGGGGCCGTGCTGTGCGCGGGCCTGTGGCACGGACCGGGCGGGGCCGCGGCCTGTGCCGTCACGGCCACGGTGTTCGCGCTGTTCGCGACACGCCACCTCACCTGGCTGCGGTTCGGGCCGCTCGTGTGGCTGGGCAGCATCTCGTACACGCTGTACCTGGTGCACCAGAACATCGGCTATGCCGTCATCGACACCGCGCTTCGCCACGGCGCGCCGCCGCTGCTGGCGGTGGTGGTGGCCATCGTCGTCACGCTGAGCCTCGCCGCCGCCATCAGCCGGTGGATCGAGCGGCCCGCGATGGCGTGGATCCGCGGCTGGTGGAGCAAACGTCATTCCGCGCCGGCTGCGAACCCCCGTTCGGAGGGATGACACCGGCCCCGGGTTTCTCCACCATGGAGACTCACCGTTCGGCCAGTTGGGCGACGGGGACCAGATTCCCACCCAGAACCGCCGTGACCCTCGACGCCCCCCCCGCCACCCCTCCCGTCCTGCGTGCCGCGCGCCTCGCGCCCATGCTCCGCGGCTTCTTCGAGAACCGCCGCGGCCGGTCTCTGTACCACGCCCTGCACGGCGACCGTGCCGATCCCGCCGAGGTCTGGATCTTCTGTTCCGCGCTGCTGGAGGAAGCCACGTTCGCGCTGCGCCCCACCGTGCAGCTCGCGGAGGCCTTCGCCCGCGACGGGGGCACCGTCTTCCGCTTCGACTACGAAGGGCAGGGCGAAAGCGAGGGTGACGCTCGCCGGCTGGGCCTCGCCGACTGGACCGACGACGTGGTGTCCGCCATCGAATGGGTCCGGCGGCGTTACGGATCGGAAGTTCGCATCAACCTGCTGGCGCAGCGGGCCGGCGCCCTGGTCGCGGCCGAGGCCGCGCTGCGCGGGCCGCTGCCCGTGCACCGGTTGCTGCTGCTCGCCCCGGTGCTCGACGGGGCGAAACACTTCGACGAATGCCTGCGGGCGCACCTGACCACCCAGCTCGCCTGTTTCAACAAGGTCAACGAGCCGCGCGCCGTGCTGAAGGAACAGCTGCAGCGCGGCCAGTTCGTCAGCGTGCTGGGTCACGACGTCGGCCAGGCGCTGGCGTCGTCGCTGTCGGGCGCGCGTCTGCGGCCCCTGCTGGCCGACTTCCGGGGCGAGACCGACGTGATCCACCTCGCGCGCACCGCGGGCCGCGACGTGTCGGCGGCGCTCGCCGACCTGCACGGACTGCCTCGGGTGCACCTGCATGCGGGCCCGCCGGTCACGTTCTGGGACCAGTCGGGCCGCTACTGGGAACTCACCGCCGACCTCTCGGCGCAGGTGCTGCAGGTCGCCGGCCGCCAGGCCGGCGGGCAGGGGGAGGGCGCATGATCTCCGAGCGTCCCGTCGAGATCAGCGGGTCCGACCGGCTCGTGCGCCGCGGCATGCTGGGCCTGCCCGCGGGCCCGGCCGACACCGCGGTGCTGTTCCTGCCCTCCGGGCTCAAGTACCGGGCCGGCTCGCACCGGCTCAACGTGCGGTTCGCGCGGCGCCTGAACGACCTGGGCTACGCCACGCTGCGCTTCGACCCGGCCGGCCTGGGTGAAAGCGACGGCCACCTCTCGGCCGCGCGCGCCGAGGACATCGCCGGCCAGATCGAGGCGGGCCTCTACATCGGCGACATCCGCCTCGCGGTGGACGCGCTGCGCGAGCAGTCAGGTGCCCGCCACGTCGTGGTGGCCGGCCTGTGCGGCGGCGCCATCAGCGCGGTGCTGGCCGCGGGGGCGGCCACCGACGCGGTGCAAGGCGTGATCTCCATGGGGCTGCCCGTGGTGCCGTTCCTTCCGGTCGAGTCGGGGGCCGTGCCGCAGGCGCGCGTGGCCCGCCGGCGCGTGGGCAACTACGTGCGCAAGCTGATCTCCACCGAAGCCTGGGGCCGCGTGCTGCGCGGCGAAAGCGACTTCCGCGGCATCGGGCGCAACCTCCGCGGTGCTTTTGCACAGAATCGCGCCGTGGTCCCGAGCCCCCAATCGTTCCTTCCCGACGAGAATCCCCGTTTCATCGGCAGCTTCCGCACCCTCGAGGCGGCGCGGATTCCCCACCTCATGATCTTCGGTTCATCGGACAATCGCTGGATCGAGTTCGAAAGCACCTTCCTCGCCCGGGAGCTGTCCGGCTCGATGACCGGAGGCAGCTATGCCATCGAACTGGTGCCGCAGGGCAGTCATGAGTTCCACTTCGAATCGTCCAAGGTCCAGGCGGGCGAACTGCTCGAGCACTGGATGAACACCCGCTTTCCCCTGATGGCCCCGATGACACGCACCCAGGAGGCGTCGCATGACGCCCAGTAAGAACGCCGCAGCCCTGCCCGGGGCCCTCGAGACGGTCGCCGCCGCGGACGCCCGCGGCCCCTCCCGCCGCATCCTGCTGGTGGTCGACAGCGTCTATCCCGCGATGGGCGGCGCCGAGCGCCAGGTCGAACTGCTCGCCAAGGCCTTCCGCGAACGCGGTCACCAGGTGCACATCGTGTGCCCGCTGCTGCGCCCGGACGACCTGCCCTTCGAGATCGTCGACGGCACGCCGGTCGAGCGCCTGCGCTACCCGCACATCAAGAAGTTCGGCTCCCTGCTGCTGTGCGCCAGCTTCGCGGTGTGGCTGCTGCGGCACCGGCGCTCGTTCGATGCCATGCACATCCACACCGTCCACATCCTCGCCGCGGTGGCGGGCATGGTGCGGCCACTGCTGGCCATGCCCATCGCCATCAAGGTCACCGGCGCCTGGGAATTCGAAGGTGGCTTGCTCGACCCCACCATCCAGCGCAAGCCCTTCATCCGGGCGCTGAACTGGGGCGTCAAGCGCGTCGACTACGTGCAGTGCATCAGCGAGTTCACCCGCGACATGGTGCGCCAGGCGGGTTACCCCGACCGCATGCTCAAGATGATCCCGAACGCGGTCGACACCGACCGGTTCCGCCGCTCCAGCGACCCGGTGTCCGACGTGCCCTGCGTCGTGTACGTGGGCCGGCTGCGCACGGTCAAGGGCGTCTACGTGCTGCTCGACGCGTGGGCCGAGGTCGTGCGCGAGGTGCCGGCCCGCCTGCTGATCGCCGGCGACGGACCCGAGGGCGACGCCATGCTGGCGCGCGTGGCCGAACTGGGCATCGCCGACAGCATCGAGTTCCTCGGCGCCGTCGACGACGTGCCGGCGGTGCACGCCCGCGGCTGCATCTACGCGCAGCCGTCGTTCCAGGAGGGCATGCCCAACTCGGTGCTCGAGGCGATGGCCTCGGGCCTGCCGGTGGTCGCCACCCAGATCAGCGGCAACGTCGACCTGGTCTTCGACGACGACAACGGCCTGCTGGTGCCGTCGGGTGATGCGCCCGCGTTCGCCCGCGCCCTGGTTGCGCTGCTGAAGGACCCCGAACGCGCCCGCCGCATGGGCCTGCGCTCCCGCGCCCGGGTGACCGAGCGCTATGGCCTCGACGCCGTCATCGGCGAGCTGATCGCCATCTACGACGAAGGCCGCGTCGCGGCCTGACACCTCGGCGGGCTCGTTCGGGCCCGCCCGGGCCTCATCCTGGTCCGACCGGGAGGGGCCCTCACAGTGACGTAATTCGTCCTGATTCCGTCCTCACAACCCCCTGATTGAAGGCCAGTTGCGTTTGTTTGTAACGAATGCAGCCGTTCCAGGCCCCCGTCATGCAGCCCTTGCATGACGTTCCCATGACGGTGGTCGAACTTTCCGATCGCCCGATCAAGCGGGGATTCCCCCCGCAATTCCATGCTCCCCGTGCATAGGTCCCGATTACCGGGTTGATTCGGCCTCAATCCCGCTGGAAGTGGCCTCTCGGGGCCGTGATTTACGGAAACACATCTGTATCCAACTTCCGGAGAGTGCCCGGCAACCTCCCACATCTCGACACATGACGTTCAGAGGCCGCCCGCAGAATCCGCGGCACAGAGTCGAAGTGGCACGTATTGCGCTGAAGCTCTTGGAGAACTTTACCGGCTCGCCGGCAGTGCTCCCAAGGGTCCTCCAGACCACGCCCGCTACTTAGGCCCCCCGGTTTACCGGACGTTCAACGATCGAGTGTTATGAAAATCCTGCGTTACCTGACCCCTGTGGTGCTTTCAGCGCTGCTGGCCGCTTGCGGCGGCGGCGGTGGAGGCGATGCGGTCGAAACAACCCCTCCCGCGGGTTCGACCTCACAACTGACCGTGCAGCGCTCCAGCGCCGATGGCGCGGTCACCTCGTCTCCCGCCGGCATCGACTGCGGCACCGACTGTAGCGAAGGCTACGTGGTCGGGACCCAGGTCACGCTGACGGCAGTCCCCAAGACCGGCTTCGATTTCAGCGGCTGGACCACCACCGGTGACGCCTCGGTCGTCTGCACGGGCACCGCGCCCTGCCAGGTCACCGTGGGCAACGCCTCCACCGTGCAGGCCGTCTTCAGCCCGAAGGCCGCCGCCAAGTACCCGCTGCAGCTCGCCGTCGTCGCCCCGACCGGCACGGCCGCCGGCGTCTCGGTGGGTCGCGTGACCACCGCCGACACCACGGTCAGCTGCGCCTCCGGTGCCACCGACACCTGCGTCGCCTCGTACGCGGCCGGCGTCTCGGTCACCCTGAAGGCCGAACCCGCCACCGGCTACAAGTTCGACCGCTGGGCCATCAGCGACGTGACCTGCCCGGCCACCGACACCTGCACCGTGCCGATGTCGGCCGCCCGCAGCGTCGCCGCCGTGTTCAGCAAGCTGCCGGTCGCGAAGCAGCTGCTGTCGGTCTCGCTGTCGTCCGCGGGCGCCGGCGCCATCGCCAGCATCAACGCCAACGGCATCGTCTGCCCCGGCGACTGCTCCGAATCGTATGACCAGGGTTCGCTGATCCGTCTCGGCGCCACGCCGGCCCCGAACTACGTGTTCACGGGCTGGGAAGGCGCCTGCACGGGCACCGCCGCCTGCGAGGTGACCCTCGACGCCGCCAAGTCGGTCGTCGCGAAGTTCGCCGCCGCGCCTGCCAGCACCATCGCTCTGAACACCGTCGTCACCGGCGGCGGCAAGGGCACCATCACGTCGTCGCCGGCCGGCATCAGCTGCGGCTCCGACTGCACGGAGTCCTATGGCTCCGGCACCAGCGTCACGCTGACCGCCACCCCGGCCGCCGGCAACACCTTCACCGGCTGGACCGGCATGGGCTGCTCGGGCACCACGCCCACCTGCACCGTGTCGCTCACGTCGAACCTGACGGCTGCCGCGCAGTTCGCGCCCATCGTCAAGTCCCTGAACGTCTCGAAGACCGGCTACGGCACCGTCACGTCGGCCCCCGCGGGCATCGACTGCGGCGCCACCTGCACCACCAAGCTCAACGTCGGCACCAGCGTCACCCTGACCGCCGTGCCCGCCGCCGGCTACCGCTTCACCGGCTGGAACGGCGCCTGCACCGGCACCGCCGCCTGCACGGTCAGCGTGGCCAATGACACCGCCGTCGGCGCCACCTTCGAGGTGATCCCGCCCGAAACCATCCAGGTCGCCGTCACGCGCGCCGGCGCCGGCACGGGCACCGTCGTGTCCACCCCGGCCGGCATCAACTGCGGCACCGCCTGCTCGTCCACGGTGACCAAGGGCACGTCCGTGCGCCTGGTCGCGACGGCCGCCACCGGCAGCACCTTCGCCGGCTGGACCGGCGCCTGCACGGGCACCGGCGAATGCGTCGTGCCGGGCACGGCCAACGCCAGCGTCCAGGCCACGTTCAACGCGAACGAAACCACGTCCGGCGCCACCGCCTACTACGTGACCGTGAACCGCACCGGTTCCGGCACCGTCACCACGGATCCGGCCGGTGTCAACTGCGGCACCAACTGCCGCAACATGTTCCCGGCCAACAAGCCGCTGACCCTGAAGGCGGTCCCCGCCGCCGGCTACACCTTCACGGGCTGGTCCGGCAGCTGCACGGGCACGAACACCACCTGCACGACCACCACGTCGGCCGAGGTGACCACGAGCGCCGTCTTCACCGCCACGACCGCCACCCCGACGAACTACACGCTGACCGTGACCAAGAGCGGTTCGGGCACGGTGACCTCCAGCGGCGGCACCATCAACTGCGGCTCCGCCTGCACGACCACGGTCGCGTCGGGCACGAACGCCATCCTGACGGCCACCCCGGCCGCCGGCTACACCTTCACGGGCTGGTCCGGCGCCTGCTCGGGCACGGGCACCTGCTCGACCATCATGAGCACCGACCGCGCCGTCACGGCCAACTTCGTGGCCGCCACGCCGGCCAGCTACACGCTCGCCGTGACCAAGTCCGGTTCGGGCACCGTGTCGTCCACCTCGGGTTCCATCTCGTGCGGTTCCGCCTGCTCGGCCACGGTCGTTGCCGGCACCGCCGTCACGCTGAACGCCACCCCGGCGTCGGGCTACACCTTCAGCGGCTGGTCGGGCGCCTGCTCGGGCACCGGCGCCTGCGCCGTCACGGTCAACGCCGCGGCTTCCGTCTCGGCCACGTTCACCGCCACGGTCACCACCCCCACCACGGCGGCCCTGACCGTCACCCGCGGCGGCGCTGGTTCCGTCGTCTCGTCGCCGGCCGGCATCTCCTGCGGCTCGACCTGCTCGGCCTCGTTCAACACCGGCACCACCGTGGCCCTGACCGCCACGCCTGACGCCGGCTACACCTTCAGCGGCTGGTCCGGTGCCTGCTCGGGCACGGGTTCGTGCTCCGTCGCGCTGTCGGCCGCCACGTCGGTCACCGCCAACTTCGCCGCGGTCCAGTCCGGCAGCACGAAGTACGTGCCGCTGAGCACGGTGGCCGGCCCCGCCGCCACCGCTGTGCCGCTGCGCACCGGCGTGCCGTTCCCGGTCGGTGCCCTCACGGACATCACCAAGCTGCGCCTCGAGACCGAAGCCGGCTCGGAAGTGCCCGCGCAATTCACCGCGCTGGCCTACTGGCCTGACGGCTCCATCAAGGTCGCCCTGACCCACCTGGTCGGCAACCTGGGCACCGCCACGAACTATCGCGTCGCCTACGGCGCCGGCGTGAGCCGTGCCGCCCTCCCGCGCAACGTGCAGGTCACGGGCACCCCGGGCAGCGAGATCACGGTCGACACCGGCCTGATGAAGTTCGCCGTCGACGGCAAGGGCATCATCCAGAAGGTCTGGCGCGATGCCAACGCCAACGGCGCGTTCGACAGCACCGAGCAAGTGATCGACTCCGGCGAGATCTTCATGGTCAACGCCAAGGACAACGCCGAGTACACCGCGTCGGCGGCCACGAACGCCGTGGTCACCATCGAGGAAAACGGCCCGATGCGCGCCGTGATCAAGGCCACGGGTTCGCTGACCAATGGCTCCGGCACGCGCCTGATCAAGTACCTGGTGCGCTACTACGCCAACCAGGGCTCGGACAAGGTCGACATCGAAACGTCCGTCATCGACGACTCGCTCGAGGCGAACGTCGAGGTCGTGGCCTCCACGTTCCCCATCGCCGGCAAGTCGCTCGGCATGCGCTGGACGTACGTGGCCGACACGGCTGCTGCCTACCGCTTCGGCGGCGAGAACGGCGCGGCCTACGGCGGCACGGTGAGCGGCGAACACTACCTCGCGCAATCGGGCAAGTTCAACTACGTCAACGGCGTCGACAACGGCCACACCTTCGGCTACACCGGTGTCGGCACCGGCACGAAGGCGCCGGGCTGGGTCGCCCTCGACTCCGGCAACCGCCACATCGCGCTGATGGTCCGTGACTTCTGGCAGCAGTTCCCGAACGAGCTGAAGATCAACGGCAAGACGCTGACCGCCGAGCTGTTCCCGGCCCGTTCCGTGGGCGCCAACGCGCAGACCAGCGCGCCGGCCCCGACGAACGAGGACTACATCCGCGCCAACACGCTGTACTTCACCCGCAACGGCGGTGCGAAGACCTACCAGCTCCGTCTGGCCTTCGACGCGGTCACCCCGCAGACCACGGCCCTGACGAGCCTGAACGACAGCTTCCAGCGCCACGTGCTGAACCTGATGTCCACCCCGGCCTGGTACGCCAGCTCGGGCGTGTTCGGTGACCTGAACACCGGCGCCTCGGCGGCCGGCACCACGGGCTACAACGCCATGCTGATGAAGGACATCTACGAAGCCAGCGTCGAGAAGACCGACGGCAACGCCACGATGTTCGGCTGGCGCGACTACGGCGACCGCCTGCGCGCGGGCTGGAACGTCGTGAACGGCGTGCGTGTCCCGAGCTTCTACAACGACACCCACGTGGGCGCGAACAACTTCTTCAAGCAGTTCCTGCGCACGGGTGACCAGCGCTGGTTCGGCATCGCCTCGATCGCCACGAACCACTTCCGCGACATCGACGTGTCGCACGGCCCGCGCGCCGGCTACTGGTCCACCGGTGGCCAACCGCAACCGGCTGGTGAAGTGCTCGCCATGTCGCACGAAAGCATCGACCACCAGGTCCGCAACCTGCACTGGGGCCACTCGCATGTCAGCGGCATGAGCGACAGCTACCTGCTGACGGGCGACAAGCGTTCGTACGACGTGCTCTCCGAAATCGCCGGCTGGTGGAAGTTCGTGTCCCCGTACTTCTTCCAACGTCCGTTCAAGTCGACCGACAAGTACCGTGAAGCCGAGCGCGACTACGGCTGGCCGCTGTACGTGATGAACGAGTGGGTCCGCGTGAGCAACGACGCCACGTACCACAAGGAAGTGGCCGGCGGTCTCGTCGACTACCTGAACCAGTGGTTCCGCACGCCGCTCGACCACGTCGGCTACAACCCGGCCAACGGCACGATCTCGAACACCGTGATCAACAAGAACGACGCCGCCGCCGGCACGGGCTACTGGACGATGACGAAGATGGACAACAACATGGGCTACAACGCCACGGGCACGAACCCGTGGATGGCCGGTGCGTTCGTCGGCAACATCATCAAGTTCTACGAAGCCGACCAGCTGTTCACCGCCGCGGGCAAGGGCTCGGGCCTGAACCGCACGCAGA
>Ga0209281_1000453_pt1 | contig 58584 bp, 51 predicted proteins | sample MedtruBG_FD_187514 | JGI IMG/M metagenome (GOLD analysis project Ga0209281, IMG submission 187514) | Root nodule microbial communities of legume samples collected from California, USA - Medicago truncatula BG (SPAdes) (version 2) | ecosystem: Host-associated > Plants > Roots > Nodule | place... | reverse complement strand
GGCCGATTGCACATGTTAACGACGCGCCGACCTCACGGAAGTACCTGCCTCGCATTATGCATTATAGACCCGAGATCGACGGGCTGCGCGCCGTCGCCGTAATCCCCGTCCTGCTGTTTCACGCCGGCTTTATCTCCGGCGGTTTCGCGGGAGTCGGAGCGCGGTCGGTTCGGGGCACCTTTGCACGGGATTTGCGATCTCGAAAAGCTTGCTTTCGTGAGCGCCAGCGCCGTCCCGGCGGCGCACATGCGCACTCACTCTGGTCCCGTAAAATAGGATAGCTCCGGCTTTGCCGCCGGAGCTGCCGCAAGCATTACCTTACGCGCGCCGACGGCGCTCTCGGGCCGGGGCGGCGGGGCCTTCATTTGCCGATTTGTTGCGCAACGGTCCGATCTTCTCGACGATCGTTTCGAGCGTGGGGCGCTCGCCCCTGGTGTGATTGTCGATCGCAAGCCGCATTGCGGCCAGATGGTTGCAGGAGGTGCCGCAACAGCCGCCGATGATCTTGGCACCGGCATCGACGGCCAGCCGGGCATATTCCGCCATCAGCGGCGGAGTCCCGGAATAATGGATCTCCGAGCCGCGGAATTCGGGAATGCCGCAATTGCCCTTGACGACGATCGTAGCCTCTGGGCTTGCAGCCGTCATGTCGAGCAGCGAGGAAAGAATGTCCGACGCCCCGACGCCGCAATTCGCGCCGACGGCAACCGGACCTTCGCCGATATCAGCGGCGACGCCGTGAATGTCTTTCGGGTGCAGGCCCATCATCGTCTTGCCGGCGGTGTCGAAGGAGCCGGTGTAGACATAAGGGAGGCCGACCTTCGCCGCGGCTTCGGCGGCCGCACGAATTTCGTCCGGAGAGGACATGGTCTCGATCCAGGCGACCTCCGCGCCGCCGGCTTTCAGGCCCTCGATCTGTTCGACAAAGGCCGCGACCGCGTCCTCATAGGAGAGGGCGCCGAGCGGTATCAGCAGTTCGCCCGTTGGGCCGACGGACCCGGCCGTAATGACTTTTCGCGGAGCCTTGTCGGCGACGGCGCGCGCGATTTCTGCCGCCCGCTTGTTGAGCTGGTGGACCCGGTCTTCGGCCTGGTGAAGCTTCAGCCGGTGGCGTGTGCCGCCAAAGGAATTGGTGAGAATGATGTCGGCACCGGCATCCACGAAGTCCTGATGCAGCTTGGTGATGTTGTCCGGCTTGGTCTCGTTCCAGATCTCCGGCGCCTCGCCCGCTTCAAGCCCCATGGCGAAGAGCGACGTGCCTGTGGCTCCATCGGCAAGCAGGACGCCCTTCTGGGCGAGGAGATCGGAAAGGGCATGGGCTGCAACGGACATCGGATTTTCCCGGCTGAATGGAATTGCAATAAGATATAAAGATATCTTTATGTGTTGGCAACAGAATTGCACAGGTCAACGCGGCAATTCGTCCGCAAGCAGCGCGGCAAGGTCGGCTGCGGGCTTATCCGCCCGGGCGTGCAGACGCAGGCTGAATTCCGCCGGCGGCAGGGATGGCAAGCCGAGATGGGCAGGAGCGCGCTCGATGCCAGTGCCGAGAAATCGTCCCGTCCGGGTGGTAACGGCGATGCTGCTCAAGACAGCCGCGCGTAAGCCCGACAGGCTGGGGCTCGTTGCCGCGATCCGAAAGCGGCGGCCGGTTCTCTCTAGGGCCGATATGGCGGCGGCGCGGAAGCCGCAAGGTGGGTCGAGCACGGCGAGGGGTAGCTCCTCTTCGTCCGTTGCCAAGCCCCTGTCGGAGCAGAGCCAAAGCATCTGTTCGCCGAGCACAAGCAATTCGTCATCTGCAGCCGCCTGTCGCATGGCAAGAAGAATGTCGATCTGGCCCTGATCGAAGTCGGCCGTCAATTCTTTCGACCTGCCGATCCTCAAATCCAGGCGAATGCGCGGATGGGAGCGCGCGAAGCGGCGCAGCAATCCGGGCAGCATCGTATCGGCAAAGTCCTGAGTGCTGCCGAGGGAGATCCGTCCATCGGCGCGCGCGCCCCTGAGGCTGAGCCAGGCGTCGCGATGCGCATCCAAAATGCGCCGGGCATGCGCGGCGAGTTCCTCTCCCACGGGCGTGAGCACACGTCCGCGCCCGGCGGGCGCAAGAAGGCGCTCGCCGATCAGCGCTTCCAACCGCTGCATTTGCGCCGTCACGGCGGAGGGCGAACGGTTGACGGCCATTGCCGCTCTTGCAAGCGAACCGCCTTCGGCGAATGCGAGAAAAGTGCGCAGCAGTTCGGGATCGATCGGATTCATACTTCAGTTTTACAGAAGTATTCCTGCAAAACAATTCGATTTTTTTGATGTGGCAGCGGTGGCAAATTGAAGAGGTGTTATTTCGAGAAAGGAACCTGTGATGCCCATCATCAACATCAGCGTTACCGGACAGCCGGAGCCGGAGCTTTCGGCGAAAGTAGCGGCAAAGGTAAGCGACCTCACTCAGTCGCATCTTCGCAAGGACCCCTCGGTGACGGCGGTCGTCGTCAGCTATGTCGATCCGCGGCATTGGTTCGCGGGCGGAAAATCGCTCGCATCGCAGCAGGCCAGCAGTTTCTGGCTCGACATCAAGGTTGTCGACGGCACCAATACCAAACAGGAACTTGGCGCCTATATCGAAGCGATCTTTGCGTCCTTCGAGGATATTCTCGGGACTGTCCATCCCGAAAGCTACGTGCTCGTGCATGAGGTACCGGCGGCAGCCTATGGCTATGGAGGCAAGACGCAGGAGTTCAGATACATCAGCGGAAGGCTGGCGGTCACTTAAATATCACCTGTCGAGCGCGCGCGGCGCTGTAGCAGAAGGTCGACCGCACCGATCGAGCATCCGTTTCAATGACTCTCGACTGGTTTGGATGCCGCCAGGGCGGCCAGCCGCCGAGGCAGGTTCGTGCGGGCGTGCAGGAAATCGACGATGATTACCTGCTCGGCATTGTCGACAAACACGATGAAGTGCTGGCCGCAGCGGGCAAACCGCAAATCTTCGGGCAGTTCTGAACTGATGATGCGGCGGCAATCCTGCGACGGCACCGTTCCCGCCGCGATCCCGGCGCAGCGAGCGATCAAATCCTCTTTATAACCCGCAGCCTGCTCGGTCCGAAGTTTTCAACTGTCCAGCGGGCGATAACGGTCAACGACGTTTCCGCGGATCGGGTCAGTCGCCAGGATTTCGGCATCAGGAGGCTGCATGCGCTGCCGCGAAAGCACGGCGGATCGCCTCTTCGCCCGTACCTTCGGCTAGATCGCCGCGACGGGCCTCATCGAGTCCCGTGCTCAGCCTTGCCCGCAAATCGTCCAGCTCGGCCTCTTCCCGTTCGAGCAGCCGCAACCCGGCACGCAAGACCTCCGAGGCATTTTGATAGCGCCCGGAGGCGACCAACCGTTCAAGCAGCGCTGATTGTGCGTCAGTCAGAACGACGTTTCGAGTAGCCACGCACATCTTCCTAAAAGCGACTGGCAATATATGCCATTAAATCGAAGCTGTCGACAGCGATCGGCCTGGATACGGTGAGATGCGCGGCCTGCCGGCAGCTCACCGTCGCGGAAGACGCAGAAGCAACGACACGGTCAGCGGCAAACCGGCCAGCCGAATATCCCCCGAACGAGGGCGCCCATGGGCGCCCCTCAATGCGAATCAAGCCGCCTGCCGGTCGGTATGCTGCACGGGCGTCACCATGGCGGAGATGATCATCTGCAGGTCGATCGCACCGATCGGGCGGCCATTGGCGTCGACGACATGCGCATTGCTTATTTGCGCGCCGGTCATGGTGCGGGCGGCGGCTTCGAGCACGGTGCCTGCGGCGAGCGGCAGGCCTTCCGGATTGCCGGACAGCGGCCGCATGATCGTTTCCACGTTGACCACCCGCCCGCGGTTCACTTCCTTCACAAAGGCCGTGATGTAGTCGTCGGCCGGCGAGAGCACGATTTCCTGGCCGGTTCCCTGCTGCACGACGCGGCCGTCGCGCAGGATGGCGATCTTGTCGCCGAGCCTCAGGGCCTCGTCGAGATCGTGGGTGATGAACACCACCGTCTTCTTCAACTCCTTCTGCAGTTCGAGCAGCACCGACTGCATGTCGACGCGTATCAGCGGATCGAGTGCCGAATAGGCTTCGTCCATCAGCAGTATGTCGGCGTCGTTTGTAAGTGCGCGGGCAAGGCCGACGCGCTGCTGCATGCCGCCGGAAAGCTGGTTCGGATAGTGCTTTTCGAAGCCTTGAAGGCCGACGCGCTCGATCCAGCCAAGCGCACGCTTCTCGCTCTCGCGCCGGTCCACGCCTTGGATCTCCAGACCGTAGATGGTGTTCTCGAGAACCGTGCGATGCGGCAGCAGTGCAAATTTCTGAAAGACCATCGCCGTCTTGTGGCGGCGGAATGCGCGAAGGTCGTTCTCGTTCATCTTGCAGACGTCGACGCCGTCGTAGAGGACTTCGCCGGAGGTCGGATCGATCAGCCGGTTGATGTGCCGGATCAGCGTCGATTTGCCGGACCCCGAGAGCCCCATCACGACCGTTATGCAGCCGCCAGGCATGGAAATGTTGATGTCCTGCAGTCCGAGCACGTGGCCGTGCTTTTCGTTGAGTTCGGCCTTACCCATCCCGTTCTCGACGAGCTTGACGTAATCCCCCCCGCGCGGGCCGAAAATCTTGTAGAGGTTCTTCACCTCGATTGCGTGACTAGCCATGGACAACCTTTCCCCTTCTCTTGGCTTGGAGCTTTTACGCCGACTGCGTTTTCGCGGCGCTTGCCGCTCCTTGCATCAGAACTGTGACAGCGGAAGACGCGGACCGCTTTACTGTTTGCGACGCAGGCGCGGCTCGTGCGTCGCGCATCAGGCAGCCGCATCCTCGAAGGGGCACCGGAATCGATCACGTTCACGACTTCAGGCCGATCCGACCGACAATCAGAGCGCCGCCTTCACCTTTTCGGCGACCTCCGGGCTTACCCACTGCGTCCATATCTCCTGGAAGTTCCCGAGGAAGTAGCGGGCGGCGCTCTCGTTCGTCCCCTGGTTCTGATCCATCCAGGCCAGAACCTTGTTTACCGTCGCGTTTTCCCATTGCCGCGCCTCGACGTAGTCCATGGCGCTGCCTGCTCTATCGGCAAAGGACTTGGTCACCACGGTATAGACGTCCGAGACCGGATAGGAGTTTACCTTTGGGGTCGGGCAATCCGGAGCGGCAGTGCAGGAGTCCCATTCCGCCTTGTCGTGATCCACACCGAAAGACAGCAAGGTCATCTCGTACTTGCCGAGCAAGGCGGTCGGAGCCCAATAGTAGCCGAGCCAGCCGGTCTTCTTCTCGAATGCTTCGGTGATCGACGCGTCAAGCCCGGCAGCAGAACCGGGATCGATCAGCTGGAAGCCGGCCTTTTCCGCATCGAGAGCCTTGTAGAGATTGGCGGTGGAGAACCGGCAGTTCCAGCTTGAAGGGCAATTATGGATCGCTCCCTTTGCGGGGTTCTCGTGAGAAGGGAAGAGTTCCGGGTGCTTCAACGCGTCCTGCACCGTTCGGATATCCGGGTGCGCGTCGGCGATGAACTTCGGAATCCACCAGCCTTCGACACCGCCTTCGCTCAAGATCTTGGCGCCCTCGACGAGGCGGCCCTCCTTGACTGCGGCATCGAAAGGCGTGCGTACGGAGTTGATCCAGAGTTCCGGCACCAGGTCGGGCTCTGCCTTCTCGTTCATCGAGGTGAAGGTCAGCATCGTGTCGCCGGCGACGAGCTTCACGCTGCAGCCATAGCCGTTTTCCAGGATGAACCTGTCCACGTGAGCCGCGACGCCCGCCGACGCCCAGTCCATCTCGGCTATGCTGACGTCGCCGCATTCGGCAGCTCCGGCGGGGCCCGCCAGAGAGCATATGCCTGCCGTGAGGATGAGGGTAGCAAGGAGTTTTTTCATGTCCGTCGACACCTTCACGTCACTGCGGCCACACATGGTGGATGGAGCGCCGCCTAACCGCTCCCGCGCTGAAGCTGCCAGCCGGCCCACTTCGTTGTCATTGCGGCAAGCCTAAGTGTTCGCGTTGAGAAATCAACCTTTTCATCCGGCGTCTGGCGCCGGCGGCGTATTCCGCCGTGACGCCCTCGCTGTACCGAGCACACGAACGGCGAAATCGACGAAATTCACTTTTGGTTAAGACCTCAATAACGATCCGGTAAGGTTGTGGGGATAATTGTCTGCCTGCGGCGGGCGACTGCCGCAGGTCCGGATCAGGTAGTGCGTGCCGGACCCGATATTCAGCAGAATAATCTGATCGCCGCACCCTTCCGTTCCAACGGTTGGGTGCGGCTTTTGCATTTCCGGGGGAAGCGTGAAGAAGCTGCCCCGAAAAAGGGGGCGGTTTCGAACGCGACGTGGCGCTTTATCCGACGTTGGACGTTCGGATGAGGCCGAGTGGGCCGACCGGCGCTTCCGCGACGACATTGCGGACGCGGGACTGGCCGTTCGGCGCCTTGGAGTTCCAGGCGATCTGAACGAAGTTGGGTTTGCCGAAGACGAACAGCATGGCTTTCTACCTTGGGAGACCGGGCAATTTCCGGCGGGGTTTCGATGGCGCGGATATAGGCTCTTGCCGGGACGACTTGAATGCCAGGCTCGGCACGGCATGTCGCAATTGAGCAAGCGTGCGAGAAATTTTCGCACGCTTGAAGAAGGCCGGAAATGCACCGTGACCGCCGGTGACGCAATCATGGCGGAATCGCGTCGGAACAGAGCTTTGCGGCGGGCGGTTTCGATGCTACGGGAAAGGCATGACACGCAAGATCATGCTGCAGGGAACCGGCTCGGATGTCGGAAAATCGGTACTGGTAGCGGGCCTCTGCCGGCTCGCTTCCAATCATGGCCTCAGCGTAAAACCGTTCAAGCCCCAGAACATGTCGAACAATGCCGCCGTTGCCGACGACGGCGGCGAGATCGGCCGTGCGCAATGGCTCCAGGCGCTTGCCGCGCGCGTGCCGTCCTCCGTGCATATGAACCCGGTGCTTCTGAAGCCGCAATCGGATGTGGGCAGCCAGGTCGTCGTCCAGGGCAGGGTGGCGGGCCAGGCCAAGGGGAAGGAATACCAGGCTCTCAAACCGAGCCTCCTCGGCTCGGTCATGGAGAGTTTCGAACAGGTGTCCGCCGGCGCCGATCTCGTGATCGTCGAAGGCGCCGGCTCGCCGGCCGAAATCAACCTGCGCGCCGGCGACATCGCCAATATGGGGTTTGCCACCCGCGCTGACGTGCCCGTGGTTCTCGTCGGCGATATCGACCGCGGTGGTGTGATCGCGTCCCTGGTCGGCACGCATGCGATCCTGCCGGGGGACGACCGGCGCATGGTCACCGGCTACCTCATCAACAAATTCCGCGGCGATGTCACCCTCTTCGATGACGGCATCGCATCGGTTCGTCAGTTCACCGGCTGGCCTTGCTTCGGCGTCGTGCCCTGGCTGAAAAGTGCCGGGCGGCTGCCTGCCGAAGACTCCGTCGTCCTCGAGAGGCTGACGCGGGGCGGCGGCAAGGCGCTGAAGGTCGCAGTCCCCGTCCTGTCGCGGATCGCCAATTTCGACGATCTCGATCCCTTGGCCGCGGAGCCGGACGTGGACATAGTCTTCGTTCGGCCGGGGACGCCGCTTCCCGACGATGCGGGCCTCATCGTCATACCCGGCTCGAAATCCACCATTGCCGATCTCGACGATTTCCGCAGGCAGGGCTGGGACCGGGATCTCGACCGGCATATGCGGCGCGGTGGCCGGGTCGTCGGTATCTGCGGCGGCTATCAGATGCTCGGAAGCCGGGTTGCCGACCCGCTCGGTATCGAGGGCGGCAAGCGCGAGATCGAGGGGCTGGGGCTGCTGTCCGTCGAGACGGAGATGGCTCCGGAAAAGACGGTTCGCAACAGCCGCGCCTGGTCGCGGGAATACGACGTCGCGCTCGAAGGCTACGAAATCCATCTCGGCAAGACGACGGGCGCCGATTGCAGCCGCGCGCCGGTCGAGATCGACGGCCGCCCGGATGGAGCGATGTCGGCGGACGGCCGCGTGATGGGCACCTATCTGCACGGTCTTTTCGGAAGCGACGCCTACCGGTCCGCGCTGCTCAAGAGCTTCGGTATCGAAGGCGGGGGAGGCAATTACCGCCGGTCGGTGGATGCGGCTCTCGACGAGATTGCCTTGGAACTCGAAACGGTACTCGATCGGGCGTGGCTCGGGACACTGCTCGGGTAGGGCCGGCCGGACGAGGCGTGCCCGTTTGGAGTTTCCCGCCCCGGCCCGTATCGTGCCGCCAGCGCAGCAAACGGCTCGTTGAAAGGATCGGAATGCAGCAATACGACGACGATCTTCGGCAGTTCGAAGCCCGGGGCGCACCGGCTCTGCCTCCAGCCGCGGAGCAGGGCTATGTGGAGCGCGATGGCGCCCGGATATGGTATTCGACATACGGCGCGGGAGCACCGGTGGTCCTTTTGCACGGCGGCCTCGGCCACAGCGGCAACTGGGGCTATCAGCTTGCGCCGCTTCTTGACGCAGGCCGTCGCGTCGTGCTCATCGACAGCCGCGGACATGGGCGCAGCACGCGTGATGAGCGGCCCTACAGCTACGAAGTGATGGCATCCGACGTCCTCGCCGTCGCGGACATGCTGCAGCTTCAGAAGTTCGCCGTGGTGGGCTGGAGCGACGGGGCTTGCATCGGCCTCGTTCTTGCGAACCGCGCGCCCGAGCGCATTGCCGGCGTCTTTTTCTTCGCCTGCAACATGGACCCGAGCGGCGCGACAGAATTCGAGGCCACTCCGGTTATCGATCGTTGCTTCGCCCGGCACCGGAAGGACTATGCCGAATTGTCGGCGACGCCGGATCAGTTCGACGACTTCGTCTCGGCCGTCAGCGAGATGATGAGTACGCAACCCAATTACTCGGCAGGCGACCTCGCCGAAATCCGAGTACCGGTCGCGGTCGTGCAGGCCGAGAAGGACGAGTTCATAAAATGGGAGCACGCCCAATATCTCGCCCGGAGCATTCCCGCAGCCGACTTGATCGCGCTTGAACACGTCAGCCACTTTGCGCCGCTGCAGAGACCCGACGTGTTCAACGGCGCCATGCTTGCATTTCTCGACAAGGTCCTTCCAACCAGGACCTGAGCTTTACACCCGTCTTCACGTTCTCCGTTGCATACGCCTTGCGAAAAATGCAGCATGGTTTCGGGGTAGGACGACCTCTTCGCCGCTGTGCATGGCGACGGCGTCCGGCGCGAAGGGCGCTGCCATGGCACGCACGCAGCTAGTTGGGGTCATTATCGGCCTGGCGATCGTCGCGGCGCTCACAGTGCTGCGTGCAACCGATCCGCCACTTTTGCGTCTCGCCCGCGATCTCACTTTCGACGAGTACCAGCGCCTGGCGCCGCGCAGCTTCGAGAACGTTCCGGTTCGCGTCGTCGACATCGACGAGGCGTCGCTGAAAGAGTTCGGCCAGTGGCCGTGGCCGCGCGACCGCGTTGCCGCTCTGGTCGACCGGCTCTCGGAAATTGGCGCGGCGGCGATAGCCTTCGACATCCTGTTCTCCGAACCCGACCGTCTTTCGCCGCGCAGCGTCATGCGCGACGTCGCCGGCGTCGATCAGGCGCTCCTTAAGCGGTTGCCGGACAATGACGAGATACTCGCACGATCGATCGGCGACCGGCCCGTCGTGCTCGGTTTCGGCCTTACCAACGCAGGCAACTACCGGCCGCCGGTGAAAGCGGGTTTCGCCTTCACCGGGGAAAGCCCGTTCGATGCGCCGCCGCGGCTTACGGCTGCGACTCCTTTGAGGCCGCAACTCGAAGCCAGGGCCGCGGGCCTGGGCCATATAAGCCTCAATCCCGGCAGCCGGTCGGCCGTCGTGCGCTCGGTCCCGCTGCTGTTGAGCGATGGCGAGCAACTCTATCCGAACCTGGCCCTCGAAGCGCTGCGCGTGGCTCAAGGCGCTTCCACCTACATCGTAGCGGGTGCTCCGGATGCGCCCGATACCATCACGCTGATCAAGGTCGGCGAATTCGTGGTGCCGGTGACCGCAGCGGGCGAACTCTGGCTCTATGTCAGTCCGGATCGCGCTGAAAGATATGTCTCTGCCGGCCGGGTGCTGGCGCCCGGCGGAGTTTCCGCCGAAACGAGGGCAGCGATCGAAGGCGGTATCGTATTCGTGGGCACGTCGGCAGCAGGCCTGCAGGACATTCGCACCACGGCTCTTGGGCACAATGTGCCCGGAGTGTCGCTGCACGCGCAGACTGTCGAGCAGGTCCTCTCGGGCCGCTTTCTCTCCCGCCCGGATTGGGCGGACGGACTGGAGATCCTTGCGATCGCGGCTGCAGGCAGCCTGCTTGTCCTGCTGACCACCTTCGTCAGCCCGGCCGTCGCGCTTGCCTGCGGCCTCCTGATAACCGCGCTGGCCCTCGTGGCCTCCTGGTCAGCCTTCCTTTATGCAGGCCTGCTATTCGACCCTCTGGCTCCAATCCTTGCCGGATCGATCACCCATTTTGCGGCAACCGCCTATCGGTTCCTGGTCATAGACCGGGAGCGGCGCGTGGTTCGGCGCGCCTTCGGCCAGTACCTGTCGCCCTCGCTTCTCTATCGCATCGAGCATACGCAGGACGCCCTGCGTCTCGGCGGCGACGATCGTGAGTTGACGATCATGTTCGTCGATGTACGCAACTTCACGGAGATCAGCGAGCGCCTGACGCCGGGAGAGGTGGTCCGTTTTCTCAATACGCTGCTCGACGCGCTGAGCCGCCATGTCATCGCCAACGAGGGCACGCTCGACAAGTTCATCGGCGATTCGATCATGGCGTTCTGGAACGCGCCCGTCGACGTCGCCGATCACCCCGGCAAGGCGGTCCGCGCCGCCTTGGCCATGCGCGAGACGCTCGCCCGGCTCAACGAGAGCGACGCCTTCGGCTTCGGGAGCGATCAAAAGGTGGCGATCGGCGTGGGAATCCATACCGGGCTTGCCTGCGTCGGCAATATGGGGGCGGAGATGCACTTCAACTATTCGGCCGTCGGCGACGCGGTCAACATCGCCGCCCGGATCGAGGCCGCCTGCAAGGACGTCGGCTTCGATATTCTTATATCCGAGACGACGGCGGATTTGGGCGAACGGTGCGCCGTGCTGGAGGCGGGGGCGCTGGCGCTGAAGGGCAAGAGCACGCGAACGCGGGTATACGCCGTGGTCGGTGACGAGCATATGGCCGCTTCGGCCGAGTTTTCCGAGCTGCAGCGCATTCATGAACAGTTGATCGGGGCGATGCGTTCGAGGTCACGGCCGCGCAGAGAACTCGTCAATGCCGCAAAGCTCAAGGCTCCGGCCCTATGTGGAGGATTATCGGATTTCTACCGCCGCATCGGGCGCCGGACAGACCACTTTGCCGGTGAGCCTTTGCCGTTCGCAGACGAAGTCGGATCCGCCGAGTAGAGAGGGAGTGCTCTAACCGCGGCCCTTCTTCGTGCCTGTGTCCAGTTGCCCGTTCTTGCCGGTATCCTGGCCCTTCTTGCCGGTGTCCTGCCCCTTCTTGCCCGTGTCCTGCCCCTTCTTCCCCTTGTCGAGGCCACGCTTGCCCGGCTCGTTGCTGGGTGTCTTGCCCGGGCGGGGCGCCTTTTGCGGGCTTGCTCTTTCGGGCGGCCGCGCGCGTTCCGGCGCGGTCGGCTTGATCTCGACAGCGGCCGAAATACCGCAACTGCCGCTCATGCTGCCGAAGGAGGCAGACAGTCTTTGGTCGCCCGAAAGAAAGGGCAGGGCCTTCCGGTTTCCGAGCGTCGCCAGTGTGCGGCGACCGGCCCTGTGCGTGTCCGTCATGGTTCCGTCGCGCTTTGCGATCACGCAATCGCAGCGTCGGGTGAGCTGCTGGCATCCCGCCGGGCCGCAGAACCGGGCCGCGCCCTCCAGGAGAACGATCGCCGTCGTTCCGTCATTGCCGATGTAGAAATCGAACACGGTTCCGCGTACGCCAATCGTTCCGGCAGGTGTCAGGATCTGATAGGCCGAGTGCTTCGAATTTCCGCTGATCCAGCGAAACGTGCCTTTGGCGGCGGCGACGGTGAGTTGCTGCACCGATTTCGAATCGTTGAAGACGAACTTGTCGATGACGACGGAAGAGCCTGCCCCCACCGCCAATTTACTGCCGTCGCGGAACACGAACTGGCCGAGCCCGGATCTGGACGTGCTTATTCGCTCGTCCCGGTGAACGGCGTCCCGCTCCACGAGCGGTCCGCCGCTGCCGGTGACCACCGTCCTGATCCGGACCGCTTCTCCAACCGGTTCGGCAGCAATTGTCGGTATGGAACCGTAAAACGCTGCGCCCAACACAGCGATTGCGGCACGACGCAAGTGAAACATCGCACCCTCCACGATGATCTCCTGCGGCCGACGTGGTCCGGGATCATGAGCGTGAATGAGAAATAACCGGATCGACACAATGTCGCCGGACCCCAAGCATTCATTCTTATCATGGGGTGGGCGGAAGTGTCTGCCTACCCGTTCGGAGTAGCCGACGCAAAGCGCATTTCTGCCGTAATCGGCGGCCCCGGTGTCGCAGGCCGTCGATTGACTTTGCCGCCGCCGCTTCATAATTAACGCAGTATGGATGGTTCTCTCGTGCCGAGGTGGGGCGAGGGAGTAAATGGGAATGCGAAGGGGCGGACCCACGCCGGGCGCCCTTATCGCAGCCGACCCCGCGACTGTAGAACGGTCAGGGTTCGCCATCGGGCATTTCGCCGGATTTCAACGCGCTGCATGGGCAGTCTCGTGAAGTTTGGCGGCATGTCGGAAAAGCCACTGGCGTGGCATTGCGATCAGCCGGGCAGGACGCCTCTTCTTCTACGAATCGTCCGCCTTTCGCGATGCCGCAAACGCCGGGAAGGCGAGGCGAGCCCGTTCGGTCTTTTGCCGCATCGTTTTTCGGGCCGAGCCGGTCCGGCGAACGTGCGGCCATGAGGATCGTGACGCCGTGAGCCAGGAGACCTGCCATCCGTCAGGGCATTCCGCCCGAGGGGAGATGCTCCCCGATGCCAGCACGGAGGTTGTCGTGGCTCATAGATCTTCGATCGAACGCGTTTTCGGCGTGCGCCGTTGCCGCTACAGCCATCGCTATGGCAAGCGGTAATGGACATTTCCAATCTCGGCCCGACCCTCGTGCTTGGCGGCGCGCGTTCGGGAAAATCCACCTTCGCGGAAAAACTCGTCGAAGCCACCGGGTCTCCGATGCACTATCTTGCGACCGGCCGGGCCTTCGACGAGGAGATGCAGGAGCGCATCGCCCTTCACCAGGCCACTCGGCAGGGCAAGGGCTGGACCACGCACGAGGAACCGCTCGATCTCGTGGGGCTGCTTCGCCGCATCGATGAGCCCGGCCGGGCTGTCCTCATAGACTGCCTGACCCTGTGGGTGACCAATCTGATGATGGAGGAGCGCGACATGGCCGCCGAATTCGCCGCGCTCGCCGCCTTTCTGCCCGAGGCGCGCTCGCGCCTCGTTTTCGTCTCCAATGAGGTGGGTCTCGGGATCGTCCCGGAAAACCGGATGGCGCGCGACTTTCGCGATCACGCCGGCCGGCTCCATCAGATCGTGGCGGAGAAATCCGCAGAAGTTTACTTTGTCGCGGCCGGACTGCCGCTGAAAATGAAGGGTTGATTCATGACACTCGCAAGGGCTCCGCAGCGCAAGATACCGGCTACCGTCATCACCGGCTTTCTCGGTGCCGGCAAGACGACGATGATCCGCAACCTGCTGCAGAATGCCGACGGCAAGCGCATAGCGCTGATCATCAACGAATTCGGCGATCTCGGGGTCGACGGCGATGTGCTGAAGGGCTGCGGAGCGGAAGCCTGTTCGGAAGAGGATATCATCGAACTGACCAATGGCTGCATCTGCTGCACCGTTGCCGACGACTTCATCCCGACCATGACGAAGCTGCTCGAGAGGGAGAACCGGCCGGATCATATCGTCATCGAAACCTCCGGCCTGGCGCTGCCGCAGCCGCTCGTCGCCGCATTCAACTGGCCGGACATCCGCAGCGAGGTAACGGTCGACGGCGTCGTCACAGTGGTCGATAGCGCAGCGGTCGCCGCGGGCCGCTTTGCGGATGATCACGACAAGGTGGACGCGCTGCGCGTCGGCGACGATAATCTCGACCACGAGAGCCCGCTCGAAGAACTTTTCGAGGATCAGCTCACCGCCGCAGACCTCATCGTTCTCAACAAGACGGACCTTATCGACGCCGCGGGGCTCAAGTCCGTGCGCGAAGAGGTGGCCTCCCGCATCAGCCGCAAGCCGACGATGATCGAGGCGAGGAACGGCGAGGTAGCCGCCGCCATCCTGCTCGGGCTTGGCGTGGGTACGGAGGGCGATATCGTCAACCGCAAGTCTCACCACGAGATGGAACATGAGGCAGGCGAGGAGCATGATCACGACGAGTTCGACAGCTTCGTCGTAGAGCTCGGCGCGATAGCCGACCCTGCCGCTTTCACCGAAAGGCTCAAGGGCGTGATTTCAGAGCACGACGTGCTGCGCCTCAAGGGCTTCGTCGACGTTCCGGGAAAGCCGATGCGCCTCCTGGTCCAGGCGGTCGGCAGCCGCATCGACCAGTATTTCGACCGCGCATGGGCTTCCGGCGAAACACGCAGCACGCGTCTCGTCGTCATCGGGCTGCACGACATGGACGAGCCTGCCGTGCGTGCAGCGATTTCGGCACTCGTGTGAGGCGATTTTGAGTGTGAAACTGAAGTTCACCTCCCCAACCCCTCGGGAGGGGTCTTTGTTGCGGGAGCATCCATGCATCTCCTCCTAGCTCAGAAAGGAACGATCGCCGACGGTAATGAGGCGATCGACCTCGGACAGAGCCCGGGCGACATATTGTTCCTGTCGGCGGCCGATACGGAACTTGCCTCGATCGCGGCTGCCCATCGTCAGCGCGCGGGCGCAAGAAGCCTGCGGATCGCCAGCCTGATGAATCTCATGCACCCCATGTCGGTCGACACTTACGTCGAACGCACGGCGAGGCATGCGAAGCTGATCGTCGTACGGCCGCTGGGTGGTGCGAGCTACTTCCGTTACGTCCTGGAGGCGCTCTACGCCGCGGCGGTTGCGAATAAATTCCAGATCGCCGTGTTGCCGGGCGACGACAAGCCAGACCCGGGCCTCGACCCGTTTTCCACCGTATCGGTGGAAGACCGGCAGCGCCTTTGGGGGTATTGCACCGAAGGCGGCGCGGAGAATGCCGGCCTTTTCCTCGATTACGCGCAGGCATTGATCGACGGCGGCGACAAGCCGCAGCCGGCGCGGCCGCTGCTCAAGGCCGGCATATGGTGGCCGGGCAGGGGCGTGATCGGCGTCGAGGAATGGGTTCGCCTATCCGAACTGCGTCGGGCTGTACCCACCGCGCAGGCGGACAGAGCGGAACACGAACCCACCGTCGCCGTCTGCTTCTACCGCGCGCTCGTCCAGAGCGGGGAGACGAAACCGGTAGAGGCGCTGATCGAGGCGCTTGCGGCCGAGGGCGTGCGGGCACTCCCCGTTTTCGTCTCCAGCCTCAAGGATCCGGTCTCGATCGGCACGCTCGAAGCGGTCTTCGCCGAAGCCCTTCCGGATGTCGTGATGAACGCCACGGGCTTTGCCGTTTCCGCACCGGGCGCGGACCGCCAGCCGACCGTGCTCGAATCGGGCGGCGCGCCGGTGCTGCAGGTCATCTTTTCCGGGTCGTCGCGGGAGGGCTGGGAAACTTCGGCTCAAGGGCTGATGGCCCGCGATCTCGGCATGAATGTCGCGTTGCCGGAGGTGGACGGGCGGGTTCTCTCCCGTGCCGTTTCCTTCAAGGCAGCCTCGGTTTACGACCCGCTGGTGGAGGCCAATATCGTCGGCCACGAGCCGCTTACCGATCGCGCGCGCTTCGCGGCACGCCTCGCCGCCAATTGGACGAAGCTGCGCCGGACCCGGCCCGAGGGCCGCCGGGTCGCAATCGTCATGGCCAACTATCCGAACCGCGACGGGCGCCTCGGAAACGGCGTGGGTCTCGATACGCCTGCCGGCACGATTGAAGTGCTGAAGGCGATGACGGCAGAAGGCTACGCTGTCGGCAATGTTCCTGATGACGGCGACGCGCTGATCGGCTTTCTGATGGCCGGGCCGACCAATGCGGCGAGCCGCGACCGGGAAATCCGCGAAACCATTTCCTTGAATCGCTACAAGGGTTTCTTCGACGCGCTTCCGAAAAAGATTCAAGAGGAAGTGACCGCGCGCTGGGGTGCGGCGGAGGCCGATCCCTTCTTCATCGACGGCGTATTCGCCCTGCCGCTCGCGCGCTTCGGCGATGTGCTCGTGGGCATCCAGCCGGCGCGTGGCTACAACATCGATCCCAAGGAAACCTATCACGCTCCGGACCTCGTGCCGCCGCACGGCTATCTGGCTTTCTATGCCTATCTGCGCGAGGTCTTCGGTGCCCATGCGATCGTCCATATGGGCAAGCACGGCAACCTCGAATGGCTTCCCGGAAAGGCGCTGGCGCTTTCCGAAGAATGCTACCCCGAGGTGATATTCGGCCCGATGCCGCATCTTTATCCCTTCATCGTCAACGATCCCGGCGAAGGCACACAGGCCAAGCGGCGGACGAGCGCCGTCATCATCGACCATCTGACGCCACCTTTGACGCGGGCGGAGTCCTACGGACCGCTCAAGGACCTGGAGGCGCTGGTCGACGAATATTACGAGGCCGCGGGCGGCGATCCGCGGCGGCTGAGGCTGCTCAGCCGGCAGATCCTCGATCTCGTCCGCGACATCGGCCTCGACCACGACGCCGGGATCGAGAAGGGCGACAGCGAGAACCGGGCGCTCGAAAAACTCGACGCCTATCTCTGCGACCTCAAGGAAATGCAGATCCGCGACGGCTTGCATGTTTTCGGCCTGGCGCCGGAAGGTCGGCTCTTGACCGATCTTACGGTCGCGCTCGCCCGTGTGCCGCGGGGTCTGGGTGAGGGCGGAGATCAGAGCCTGCAACGGGCAATCGCGGTGGACTTGGGGTTGCACGCGGCTTCACGCTCGCAACGCCCGCAACCATTCGACCCGCTCGATTGCGTCATGTCCGATCCCTGGGCCGGCCTGAAGCCCGATCTTCTCGCCGCCCTCTCGGATGCGCCATGGCGCACCGCCGGCGACACGGTCGAGCGCATCGAACTGCTTGCGGCGAAGCTCGTTTCAGGCGAAATAGCCTGTCCGGTGGGATGGACCAACACCCGCGCCGTACTTGCCGTGATCGAGACGCGGCTGAAGCCTTCGATCCAAAGCTCCGGCGAGGCGGAAATAAAGGGTCTGCTGACGGGCCTCGACGGCCGGTTTGTCGCCCCCGGTCCCTCGGGTGCGCCGACGCGCGGCCGTCCGGACGTGCTGCCGACGGGGCGCAACTTCTATTCGGTGGACAGCCGCTCCGTGCCGACCCCGGCGGCCTACGAGCTCGGCAAGAAATCGGCGGAGCTGCTCATCCGCCGCTACCTGCAGGACCATGGCGAATGGCCGTCCTCCTTCGGTCTCACGGCCTGGGGCACCTCCAACATGCGTACCGGCGGAGACGATATCGCCCAGGCTTTGGCACTGATCGGAGCAAAGCCCGTCTGGGACATGGCCTCGCGCCGCGTGACCGGGTACGAAATCATTCCGCTTGCCGTTCTCGGCCGTCCCCGTGTCGACGTCACCTTGCGTATTTCCGGCTTCTTCCGCGACGCCTTTCCCGAGCAGATAGCACTCTTCGACAAGGCGGTCCGCGCGGTCGGCGCGCTCGACGAGGACGATGCCGACAATATGATCGCCGCCCGCATGCGTGCCGAAACGCGGCGGTGGGAAGAGCGGGGCGCCGACGCGAAGGAGGCTCGACGCCGTGCCTCCTATCGCGTCTTCGGTTCGAAACCCGGCGCTTACGGAGCGGGCCTGCAGGCGCTTGTCGACGAGAAGGGCTGGGAAACGCGCGGCGATCTTGCCGAGGCTTACCTCAGCTGGGGCGGCTACGCCTACGGTGCCGGCGAGGATGGAAAGGCGGAGCGCGGCCTTTTCGAGGAGCGTCTGCGCTCGATCGAAGCCGTGGTCCAGAACCAGGACAATCGCGAGCACGATCTGCTCGACAGCGACGACTACTACCAGTTCGAGGGGGGCATGAGCGCCGCGGCCGAGCATCTCGGCGGCCAGCGCCCGGCCATCTACCACAACGACCATTCGCGCCCCGAAAAGCCGGTCATCCGCTCGCTCGAGGAGGAGATCGGCCGCGTGGTGCGTGCCCGCGTTGTCAATCCGAAGTGGATCGACGGCGTGATGCGCCACGGCTACAAGGGAGCCTTCGAAATCGCCGCGACGGTCGATTACATGTTCGCCTTCGCTGCGACCACCGGGGCGGTCCGCGATCATCACTTCGAGGCAGCCTATCAGGCCTATATCGCCGACGAGAAAGTCCTCGGGTTCCTGCGCGAAAAGAACCCGGCCGCGCTTTCGGAAATATCGGAGAGGCTGCTGGAGGCGATCGACCGCGGCCTATGGAACCCGCGCTCCAATTCGGCGCGATTCGAACTGAACAGCCTTTCCGGCCGCGCGGCTACCGACCGTCTGATGGCCGGAAATCAATAGGGAGGACATCATGAACGACGAGACCGCGAATACCGGCGAACCGATCGCCGAGAAGGATGAAGCGCGTCACGCCATGAAGATGGCGAAGAAGAAGACCGCCCGTGACAAGATCATGGCCACCAAGACGGACGAAAAAGGCTTGATCATCGTCCACACCGGCAAGGGCAAGGGCAAGTCGACTGCCGGATTCGGCATGATCTTTCGCCACATCGCCCACGGAATGCCCTGCGCCGTCGTTCAGTTCATCAAGGGCGCCATGCACACGGGCGAACGCGACCTGATCGAGAAGCATTTCGGCGAGATCTGCCAGTTCCACACGCTCGGCGAAGGCTTCACCTGGGAAACGCAGGATCGCGCGCGCGACATTGCCATGGCGGCGAAGGCCTGGGAAAAGGCCAAGGAGCTCATCCGCGACGAACGCAACTCCATGGTGCTCCTCGACGAGATCAACATCGCGGTGCGCTACGACTATATCGACGTCGCCGAGGTCGTAAGCTTCCTCAAGGAAGAGAAGCCGCACATGACGCATGTGGTCCTGACCGGCCGAAATGCCAAGGAAGACCTGATCGAGATCGCCGATCTGGTGACGGAGATGGAGCTGGTGAAGCATCCCTTCCGCTCGGGAATCAAGGGCCAGAAGGGCGTCGAATTCTGATGACGCAGAGCTGGCAGCTATTGGCGCTGCTCTCCGCAGCGCTGACTGCCGTCTTCGCCAAAATCGTCGCCGCTATGTCCATTCGTATTGACAAGTCGTATCCTAGCGTTAGGCTTGGCTGAAATTATCTGTCGGCATCTGGGCCTCGAAGAGAAACTTTGTTTCTCTGCGGGGCCTTTTTGCATTTGAGGGGCGAATGACAGGCAACGTTACCTACCCGGTGGGAGTATTGTTCTCGCGGAGCGGCAGCTATGCGCAGCCGGCGGGCCAGGGCTTTGGCGGCGCGATGGCAGCGATCGAGCATGTCAATGCATCCCGGCGTTTTCCCGTTCAGGCTCGAGGCCCATCATTTCGATCCCGCGGGCGAGGCGGATCGCTATGCACCGTTTTGCAGGCAACTGATCCGCGAGCACGGTGTGCGCCATGTGGTGGGCTGCACCACCTCCTGGAGCCGCAAGGAAGTGATTCCCGTGGTCGAGAAGCTCGACGCGCTGCTCTGGTATCCATGCGTCTATGAAGGTTTCGAGGTTTCCGAAAACCTTATCTACGTTGCCGCCTGTGCCAACCAGCACCTGGTGCCGCTTCTCGACTATATCGCGCCGCGCTTCGGCAGCAGGGCGATGCTTGTCGGCTCCAACTATATCTGGGGCTGGGAGACCAACCGGATCGCACGCGACATTCTCCATCGCTCGGGCGGCGAGATCCTGGGCGAGCGTTTCGTGTCGATGGGAGACACGGATATCGCCCATCTGATCGACGAGGTGCGCGAGAAGAAACCGGATTTTATCCTGAACAACCTGATCGGACCGTCGTCCTACGCTTTTCTGCGCGCACTTCAGGCTCTCGCTGAAGCAGATGATCGCTTCCATCCGGATAGATGCCCGGTCATCAGCTGCAATCTGTACGAGGGCGAGATCGCCGGGCTCGGACACGCCGCGGCGGGACATTTCACGGTCAGCTGCTATTTCCGCACGATCCAGTCGCCCGAAAACGACTCCTTCCTGAAGACACTTGCGGCGCTGGATCCGGGTGCCGTGGTCGATGCCTTCTATGTGCAGGCATTCAGTGCCGTGGTGATGATCGCCGAGGCGATCGCGCGCAGCGGCAGCGACGATGCGGATCTTGTACGCGCCGCCCTGTGCGGGCAGGCAGTCGACACGCCGCTCGGGGCCATCAGCGTCGATCGATGGACGAACCACGTGGAATTGCCTGCCCATATCGGCCGCGCGGGTGCGGATGGCAGTTTCGAGATCGTCAAGCGCTCGTATGAAGCCATCGCGCCGGATCCGTTCCTGACATCCACGCCGCTTGTCCGCCCGTTGGGGCGGGACGAGGGGCGGCCCGAACTGAAGGTGGTGAAATGAGTTCCGTTCATAACACCCCGAATTTCGATGGCTGGCGGGCGCTCATTCTGCACCGGCCGCATCAGAACGTCGACGCTCTCTTTGCCCAATGCGCCCGCATAGGCATTGCGGCGGAACAGGCCTGGCCGGATTTTCCCAGGGATCGATCTGCAGAGGAGTTCAACGTCCTCCTGATCGACGCAGATATGGGTCACGACGAGCAATTTCCCTGGCGTCAGGGGGAAGCCCCCTTGCCGATGATCGCACTGATCGGCTCCGAGGCACCCGGCCGCATCGCCTGGACTATCGCGCAAGGGGCCGACGCGCAGCTCCTGAAGCCCATCGGCAGCGCCGGGCTGTACAGTGCTCTGATGGTCGCAAGCCACAGTTTTGTCCGCCGCCGTGCGCTCGATCGTGACGTCGCCGCATTGAAGGATCGCCTCGCGCGACGCCAGGAACTTGCGGAGGCGACGGCACTGCTGATGCTCCGGAAGAACTGCGGGGCCAGCGAAGCCTACCAGCACCTGCGCCTGACCGCGATGTCGCGCAGCTGCAGCATCGAGGACGTCGCTGCGGCCATCGTCCAGGAATTCGAGAACCACGGATTGAAGAATGCCGACCATGGTCGCTGAAACGGCGCGCAGCAAAGAGAACAGGACACCGGGCGTGTGGACGCGCCTCCTGCACAGGCCGCTTGCGCTCATCGGTCTTGCGGTTATCATCGTGGTGGTGGGCGCAGCAGCGCTTGCGCCTTGGGTCGTGCCCTATGACCCGCACGAGCAGTTCTTCGAGGGTCTGACCATCGAAGGCGCGCCGCTGCCGCCCAACAGCCAGTTCTGGCTGGGTACCGACCTTGTCGGACGCGACCTCCTTAGCCGCCTGATCTACGGCGCGCGCACCTCGCTCGTCATCGGCGTGGTCGCCAATGGCATTGCCGTCGTCATCGGCTCGCTCGTCGGCATTGCAGCCGGCTATTTCCGGGGCTGGGTGGACACCGTGCTGATGCGCTTCACCGATCTGATGATGGCCTTTCCGGCACTTCTCCTTGCCATCGTTCTGGCTGCGATCTTCACGCCCAGCCTGTGGATCGTGGCGATGGTCATCGCCATGGTGAACTGGGTGCAGATCGCCCGCGTCGTCTATACCGAAACCCGCTCGATCGCCGAGCGCGATTTCGTGACTGCCGAGCGGGCCATGGGCGCCGGCGCCGGACGCATTCTCTTCCGTCACATCCTGCCGCATCTTCTGTCCACGATCATCGTCTGGGCGACGCTCGGCATTGCGACGACTGTACTACTGGAGGCGACGCTTTCATTCCTCGGTATCGGCGTGCAGCCGCCCATCCCGTCGTGGGGCAACATCATTTTCGAAAACCAGACCTATTTCACGTCGGCACCCTGGCTGGTGTTCATACCGGGTGCGGCGATCCTGGCGCTCGCGCTCGCCTTCAACCTGGTCGGCGATGCGCTGCGCGATGTTCTCGATCCGACGCAGCAGGGGAGGCATTGATGGCAGCCTATATCGCGCGGCGACTGCTTCAGACGGTCGTCATCCTGCTTGGCATCAGCTTCGTCACCTTCGTTCTGCTCTATCTGATACCGGCCGATCCGGCCAGACAGATCGCCGGCCGCAGCGCAACGGCTCAGACCGTGGAGAACATCCGCGAACAGCTCGGGCTCAACCTGCCCTTCTACGAGCAGTATCTGCGTTACGTCACGGGCCTGGTGCAGGGCGACTTCGGCCGCTCCTATCTGCAGAAGACGGAAGTCGCCACTTTGATCGCATCGCGCCTTCCGGCAAGCCTCGTGCTGATGGCCGGAGCCATCACTTGTGAACTGATCTTCGGGCTCACCATGGGCATCGTCGCGGCGCTCCGGCGCGGCTCACGCACCGACGATACGCTGATGATCGCGTCTTTCGTCGGGGTGTCGGCGCCGCAATTCGTGATCGGCATCCTGCTGCTTTACGTCTTCGCCGTGAAGCTCGGCTGGTTCCCGATTGGCGGCTACGGCACCTTCGCCCATCTGGTCCTGCCCTCCGTTACGCTCGGCTTCCTGGGCGCCGGTTGGTATTCGCGCATGATGCGTTCCTCGCTGATCGAAGTGATGCGCCAGGATTTCATCCGCACGGCGCGCGCAACCGGTGCCGGTCGCGCCAAGGTCCTGTTCCGGCACGCAATGCCCAACGCGATACTGCCCGTTATCGCGATGATCGGCATCGACATCGGTCTGTTCATGTCCGGCATCGTGGTGGTGGAAAGCGTCTTCGGCTGGCCCGGCATCGGCCAGCTGGCGTGGCAGGCGATCCAGCGGGTGGACATCCCGATCATCATGGGCGTCACGCTCGTCTCTGCGTTTGCAATCGTGCTCGGCAACCTGCTCGCCGACCTCATCACACCGCTTATCGACCCGCGCATCAAGCTGCGCTGACGCGGGAAGAAAAAACTGCAGCATCAAGAAAGGAACTTCAGATGAGGAACTTGCTACTGGCCGGCGTCTGCACCGCCGCACTCATGGGAAATCCCGCGCTTGCCGACGACATCAAGCAGGGTGGCGAAATGACCGTCACCTACAAGGACGACGTTTCGACCCTCGATCCGGCGATCGGCTACGACTGGCAGAACTGGTCGATGATCAAGTCGCTGTTCGACGGTCTGATGGATTATGTCCCGGGCACGACCGAGCTGCGTCCCGACCTTGCCGAATCCTACGAAATCTCGGAGGACGGCAAAATCTTCACGTTCAAGCTGCGCAAGGGCGTCAAGTTTCACAATGGCCGCGAGCTGACTGCCCAAGACGTGAAATATTCGATCGAGCGCGTGGTGAACCCGGCGACCCAGAGCCCGGGTGCCGGGTTCTTTGCAACGATCAAAGGGGTCGAAGAGGCCTCGGCCGGCAAGGGTGGCGAGCTGTCCGGCATCACGGTGCAGGATCCGCACACGATCAGGTTCGAACTGACCCGCCCGGACGCCACTTTCCTCCACGTCATGGCGCTCAACTTTGCCCATGTCGTGCCGAAGGAGGAGGTCGAGAAACACGGCGCCGATTTCGGTAAGAATCCGGTCGGTTCCGGTGCCTTCAAGCTTGCCGAATGGACACTTGGGCAGCGTCTGGTGTTCGAACGCTTCACCGACTATTGGAACGAAGGGCTTCCGAAGCTGGACCGCATCACCTTCGAGGTTGGCCAGGAGCCGGTCGTTGCGCTTCTTCGCCTGCAGAACGGCGAAATCGACGTGCCCGGAGACGGCATTCCGCCGGCGAAGTTCGTCGAGGTGACGAACGACCCCAACTTCAAGGATCTGATCATCCGGGGCGGCCAGCTGCACACCGGCTATGTGACGATGAACGTCAAGATGGCTCCCTTCGACAAGGTCGAGGTGCGCAAGGCTGTGAACATGGCCATCAACAAGGATCGTATCCTGCGTATCATCAACGGTCGCGCGGTCGCTGCCAACCAGCCGCTGCCGCCCTCGATGCCCGGCTATGCAAAGGACTACGCAGGCTATGCCTACGATCCCGAAGGCGCCAAGAAGCTGCTCGAGCAGGCCGGCCTCGGCGACGGGTTCTCGACCGAACTCTATGTCATGAACACCGACCCGCAGCCGCGCATCGCCCAGGCGATCCAGCAGGATCTGAAGGCGATCGGCATCACGGCATCGATCAAGTCGCTCGCACAGGCCAATGTCATCGCGGCCGGCGGCGAGGAAAACCAGGCGCCGATGATCTGGTCGGGCGGCATGGCGTGGATTGCCGATTTCCCCGATCCGTCGAACTTCTACGGCCCCATTCTGGGTTGCGGCGGTGCCGTGCCGGGAGGCTGGAACTGGTCCTGGTACTGCAATGAAGAGCTCGACAAGAAGGCAGCCGAAGCCGACGCCATCGCCGACCCGGCAAAGGCCGCGGAGCGCGAGGCCCTGTGGCGCGACATCTATCTGAAGATCATGGAGGACGCGCCCTGGGCGCCGATCTTCAACGAGGAGCGCTTCACCATCCGCTCGGAGCGTATCGGCGGCGACGACAAGCTGTTTGTCGATCCGGTCCACATCCCCGTCCACTACGATCAGGTATATGCAAAAGATGTGCAGTAACTGCGACTACACCATCCACGGACGCCATCACCACTACGGCTGGGATCATTCGATCCCGCCGGTGGAAACCGTGGCGCCCGGATCGCGGCTCGAGTTCAATTGCCTGGACTCCGGTTCCGGTCATTTCACCGCCGACAGCACGGTTGCCGATGTCTCGACGGTCGATTTCACGAAGGTCAATCCGGTCACCGGTCCCATCTATGTCGATGGGGCCAAGCCGGGTGACGCCCTGAAGGTGACCATCGAGCACTTCAAGCCGAGCGGCTTTGGCTGGACGGCCAATATTCCGGGCTTCGGGCTCCTCGCCGACCAGTTCGCGGAGCCGGCGCTGACACTCTGGAAATATGATCCGGCTACGCTCGCTCCCGCAGCCTTTGGCGAGTTCGGCCGGGTTCCTCTGAAGCCCTTCGCCGGCACGATCGGGCTCGCGCCGGCAGAGCCGGGGCTGCATTCCGTGGTTCCGCCGCGGCGGGTAGGAGGCAATCTCGACATTCGCGACCTGGCGGCGGGCACAACCCTCTATCTGCCCGTCGAGGTGGAGGGCGCCCTGTTCTCCATCGGCGACACGCATGCGGCGCAGGGCGATGGCGAAGTCTGCGGCACGGCCATCGAAAGCGCGATGGACGTGGTCCTGAAGCTGGAACTGGTGAAGGACGCCAATCTCAGGATGCCGCGCTTTACCACGCCGGGCCCCGTCACACGGCATCTCGATGCCGAGGGCTATGAGGTCACGACCGGTATTGGAAGCGATCTGATGGAAGGTGCGCGGGCGGCCGTGTCCGGCATGATCGACCTTCTCTGTGCGACACGCGGCATGAAGCCGGAAGACGCCTACATGCTCTGCTCCGTCTGCGGCGACCTTCGCATCAGCGAGATCGTCGACCAGCCGAACTGGGTCGTGTCCTTCTATTTCCCGCGCATCGTCTTTGCGTGACGAACCGGTCCTGCCCCGCCTCGGCGGGACAGGACGTCCTTCCGATGACATTGCCAAGGCCTCTGCCTGATGACTTCCTCTCTGCTTTCCGTGAAGGATCTGACCGTCCAGGTGGCTACGCCGACCGGGCCGAAGGTCGTGGTGGAGCGTCTGTCCTTCGATCTTCTTCCCGGCAGGACGCTTTGTCTTGCAGGCGAGAGCGGATCGGGTAAATCGATGACCGCGCTTTCGCTGATGCAGTTGCTGCCGAAGCCGATGGCACGAATTGCGGGCGGCTCGGCCACTCTCGATGGCGAGGACATATTGGCGCTTCCGGAAGCACGCATGCGGCGGATTCGCGGGCGCAAGATCGGGATGATCTTCCAGGAGCCGATGACCTCGCTCAATCCGGTGATGACGGTCGGAAATCAGCTGATCGGGGCGATCACCGCCCACGGAAACACCAGTGGCCGGCGCGCCGCGCGGGCGCGGGCCGCCGAACTCCTGGACCAGGTTCAGATTCCGGAGCCGGAGCGGCGGCTCGGCCAATATCCGCACGAGCTCTCCGGCGGCTTGCGTCAGCGAATCGTCATCGCGATGGCGCTCGCGCAAAACCCGAAAATCCTGATCGCCGACGAGCCGACGACGGCGCTCGACGTAACGGTTCAGGCGCAGATCCTGGCCCTTATCCGCAAGCTGCAGGCCGATCACGGGATTTCGGTGATCATGATCACCCATGACATGGGCGTGGTCGCGGAAATGGCCGACGAGGTGCTGGTGATGAAGCATGGCCGTACCGTGGAGCACGCAACCAGCAGGGATCTTTTCGCGCATCCGCAGGATGCGTACACGAAGGAGCTCCTATCCGCCGTGCCGCGCCTTGGCGAAATGGCGGGAACGGAGACGCCGAAGCGTGCAGCGGGGAAGGCGGTCGAGGCAGGATCTGAGCCAGGCGCCGAACAGCCGATGCTCCAGGTCGAGAACCTCACGGTTCGTTTCGACATAAAGGGCGGCATCCTTCAGCGCCCGGTCAGGCGACTTCACGCGGTGGAGGGCATCTCTTTGTCCGTGCGCAGGGGTGAGACGCTGTCTCTCGTCGGAGAGTCCGGTTGCGGCAAGTCGACGACCGGCAAGGCGCTCTTGAACCTTGTCCCGTGGACGGGAGACATACGCGTCGACGGACGCTCCACGCGCGGCTTGCGAGGGAGCACGATGCGGCCCATCCTGCGTGACGTCCAGATGATCTTCCAGGACCCTTACGCATCGCTGGATCCGCGTATGCGGGTCGGCGATCTGGTGGCCGAGCCACTTGTGATCCACGGCCTTGCAAGCGGAAGCGAGCTGCGTGACCGGGTGGAGTATCTTTTCAAGCGGGTCGGATTGTCGCCCGAGCAGATGAAGCGTTACCCGCATGAGTTTTCGGGCGGTCAGCGGCAGCGCATCTGTATCGCGCGCGCCCTGTCTCTCTCACCGAAGCTCATCGTCGCAGATGAGTCCGTCGCGGCACTCGACGTGTCGATCCAGGCACAGGTGCTCGATCTCCTGCAGGACATCCAGGACGAGACCGGCGTCTCCTACCTGTTTATTTCGCACGACATGGCGGTCGTCGAGCAGATCAGCCACCGGGTAGCGGTCATGTACATGGGCCGCTTCGTCGAAATGGGCACGCGGCGGCAGATCTTCGAGAGTCCGCAGCATCCCTATACGAAGAAACTGATGGCAGCCGTTCCCGTGGCCGATCCGGGCCGAGTACGCCGGGATTTCGTGCCGAAAGCGGAAGACCTGCCGAGTCCTGTGCGCGCCCTGGATTATGCGCCATCCTTCCCGCCGCCATCGGATCTGGGCGGCGGACATCTCGTCTGGAACGGCTAATCCGTGGTCAGTTTGGTATTGTGGCCTACAGCCTCAGCCAGATACGCAGCGGATATTCCGGGTCGGCGAGCAGCCGGATGGCGAGCGCGATCGAAACGACGACCAGCAGAGGCTTGATGATCTTCGCGCCCTTTGCCATCGCATAGCGCGAGCCGACCTGCGCGCCGAGGAACTGGCCGACGCCCATCGTCAGGCCGATCTTCCAGAGCACGACGCCGCTGAGCAGGAAGACGAAAAATGCGCCGATATTGGAGCCGAAATTCAGGAATTTCGTGTGCGCCGTCGCCTTGAGGATGCCGTAGCCTGCAAGCGAGACGAAACCGAGCATGAAGAAGGAACCTGTGCCCGGACCGAAAACGCCGTCATAGAGGCCGATCAGGGGCACGAAGGTGATTGTGAACAGGAAAACCGACAGGCGCCGATGCTTGTCGAGGTCGCCGATATTCGGCTTGAAACCGAAGTAGAGCGCGATGCCGATCAACAGGAACGGCAGCACGGCCTCCAGAACGTCCGCGGGAACGACCGTCGCCAGCAATGCGCCCAATACCGCGCCTGCCGCCGACATCAGCGCCATCGGGAGTTGCTCTCGGAGGTTCACGTGGCCGTGCCGGGCATAGGCGATGCTCGCCGAACCGGAGCCGAAAAGCGACTGCAGCTTGTTGGTGCCGAGCGTCTCGAGCGGTGGAATCCCCGCGATCAGCATGGCCGGGATGGTGATCATCCCGCCGCCGCCGGCGATCGAATCGATGAAGCCGGCAAGGAATGCGGCCGCGAAAAGAAAGAGCAGTATGTGGAGGGCTAGGTCGTGCACTGGAGTCTCGAGCAAATAGGGCGGCGGGAACTGCTTCAGCCGCCTTGTGTCAGAGGTGACGCCGAAATGCAAAGAATTGTCTGAGGTCGATCCCGTGGCTGCACGGATTGCGACACGTGGATGGCGCAATCCGGTTTGACCGACCTGAAGCGCTCCGATAAAAATGACGATCATGCGACGGCGTCCGTTCAGGCGGACTGAAAGAGCGTCCGGTGCGGCCGACCCATGCAGGGGGCTTGATCCGGTGCTGTCCGGACCGGTACGTGGCATTTCGCCGGGCCGGCGCTTCGTATGGAACGCCGACGCCGCATGGGAGCCGCACCGCATATGCCTTCCGCCGAAGGACACATCACCGCCAAACTTGTGCTCGGCCTTGGCTGCGAGCGCAACACTGCGCCCGAAGAGGTTATCGCGCTTGCCGAACAGGCGCTTGCGGACGCCGGCGCTTCCGGCAAGGATGTCGGACTCGTCGCCTCTCTGGATGCGCGGACCGATGAGCCCGCGATCCATGCGGTCGCGCGGCACTTTTCGGTGCCCACGCATTTCTTCGACGCTGCCACGCTGGAGGCGCAATCGTCGCGTCTAAAAAATCCATCGAAGGTCGTCTTTGCCCATACGGGTTGCCACGGCGTCGCTGAGGGCGCGGCCTTGGCGGCCGCAGGGTGCGACGCGGTGCTGCTCGTGCCTAAGATCCGATCGGTGCGGGCGACGGCGGCAATCGCCGGACCGGCCGATTATGCAAGGGGAGCCATGTGATGGCCTCGGGCGAATTTTGCAGTTTCTTTGATGAGCCGATTCAATTATCTGCCATTGTTTCCTGCATAACGACTTCAAGTTTTTCCTCGGTTGGATCGGATGGAATGCCTTGCTTTGCCCGGAGTATCGACCGATGACCGACATGTTTGCTGGCCTGCCTGAACTCGAGCCGGGTTCGGTCTGGCTCGTCGGTGCGGGCCCGGGGGATCCCGGCCTTCTGACCCTACACGCAGCCAATGCGCTTCGCCAGGCGGATGTCATCGTTCACGATGCGCTGGTCAACGGTGATTGCCTCAAGCTCGCCAAAGCGAGTGCAGCACTCGAATTTGCGGGCAAACGCGGCGGCAAGCCTTCGCCGAAACAGCGCGACATCTCGCTGCGGCTCGTCGAACTGGCGCGTGAAGGGAAGAGGGTGCTGCGCCTCAAGGGTGGCGATCCCTTTGTCTTCGGCCGAGGCGGAGAGGAGGCGCTGACCCTGGTCGAGCACCGCATCCCGTTCCGCATCGTTCCCGGGATCACCGCGGGCATAGGCGGGCTTGCCTATGCCGGCATTCCGGTCACGCATCGGGAGGTCAACCACGCGGTGACTTTCCTTACCGGCCATGACTCTTCCGGCGTCGTGCCGGACAGGATCAATTGGGAAGGCATTGCCAAGGGCTCTCCGGTAATCGTCATGTACATGGCGATGAAGCATATCGGCCAGATCTCCGCCAATCTGATGGCCGCCGGCCGCTCGCCGGACGAGCCGGTGGCCTTCGTCTGCAATGCGGCGACACCGGAACAGGTGGTGCTGGAAACCACTCTTTCGTCCGCTGAAGCCGATGTGACCGCTTCTGGGCTCGAGCCGCCGGCAATCGTCGTCGTCGGCGAGGTCGTCCGGCTTCGCGCCTCGCTCGACTGGCTTGGCGCGCTCGATGGCCGGGCGCTCGCTCCCGATCCGTTTTCGAGCCGCATTCTCCGGAACCCGGCATGAATGGACTGATGATTGCAGCCCCGAGCTCCGGCTCGGGCAAGACCACGGTCACGCTCGGCCTGATGCGGGCATTGAGACGGCGCGGGCTCTCGATCGCGCCTGGAAAGGCGGGGCCGGACTATATCGACCCGGCTTTTCACACGGCTGCCAGCGGCAAACCCTGCTTCAATTATGACCCTTGGGCAATGCGCCCCGAGCTGCTCCTAGCCAATGCGGCGGCTGCGGCGGAAGACGGCTCGGTGCTGATCATGGAGGCGATGATGGGCCTCTTTGACGGTGCAGCGGACGGCACGGGCGCGCCGGCGGATCTCGCCGCAGCACTTGGACTTGCAGTGATCCTGGTCGTCGATTGCGCGCGCCTCTCCCATTCCGTGGCCGCCCTGGTCGGCGGCTATGCCCGTCACCGCGACGATGTCCGTGTCGCGGGCGTCATTCTGAACAGGGTCGGCAGCGACCGGCATGAGGGAATGCTGCGCGATGCGCTTGCCGGAATTGCGATGCCGGTCTTCGGCGTACTGCGACAGGACGCTGCACTGAAGCTGCCCGAACGCCACCTGGGCCTCGTACAGGCAGGCGAGCATGGATCGCTGGAAGCCTTCATCGATCACGCGGCAATGCGGGTCGCATCGGGTTGCGATCTCGAGGCGGTGCTTGCTGCGGCGACGCCGCTGACGGTGGGAGAGAGGGCCGGAACGCTAAAGCCGCTCGGCCAGCGGACAGCCGTCGCGCGCGACGTGGCCTTCGCCTTCTGCTACGAGCATCTTCTTTCGGGCTGGCGCGGGCAGGGGGCCGAAGTCACATTCTTCTCGCCTCTTGCGGACGAGGCGCCCGATCCGCGTGCCGATGCGGTCTATCTCCCCGGCGGTTATCCCGAGCTTCATGCGGAACAGCTCTCCAATGCTTCGAATTTCCGCGCGGCCATGCACAAGGCAGCTGGGGGCGGGGCGCGCGTTTTCGGGGAGTGCGGCGGCTACATGGTGCTCGGCGAGGGGCTTGTCGCGGCGGATGGCGGGCGCTACGAGATGCTCGGGCTTTTGCCGCTCGTCACGAGCTTCGCCGAACGCAAGCGGCATCTCGGCTACCGGCGCGTCACGCCGGTTGACGACGTGTTTTTCCGGGGACCGATGACGGCGCACGAATTTCACTATGCCACGATCGTTTCGGAGGGCGCGGCTGAGCCGCTCTTCACGGTACGTGACGCGGCAGGGCTCGATCTCGGCCGCGCCGGCCTCCGTCGCCGGAACGTTGCCGGCTCCTTCATGCATCTCATCGATTTCTCGGAATGATCATGGCCGCTCCCATCATTCATGGCGGCGGGATCACGGAAGCCGCAGCGCGCTTCGGGGGGACGCCCGAAGACTGGCTTGACCTCTCGACGGGGATCAACCCTTGTCCCGCCGCCCTGCCGGAAATCGACGCGCGCGTCTGGCACCGATTGCCGGATCGGCATGTGGAAGAGGCAGCGCGTGCGGCGGCCAGTCGCTACTATCGGACGGGCGAACTCATGCCATTGCCGGTGCCCGGAACACAGGCCGCCATTCAATTGCTCCCGCGGATCGCCGGCCAGAGAAAGCGCGTCGCCATATTCGCGCCGACCTATGGCGAATATGCGCGCGTACTGAAAGCCGCCGGCCTGGTCGTCGATTCGGTCACGTGCGCCGGTGATCTCCAGGCGGCGCACGGCCTGGCGGTCGTCGTCAATCCAAACAATCCGACCGGCCGGCGCTTTCCGCCGGAGGAAATCCTTGCAATGGCGGAGGCGATGCGGGCGCATGGCGGCCTGCTCGTGGTGGACGAGGCCTTCGGGGATCTGGAGCCGGACGCAAGCGTCGCCGGACACGTTGCGGCCAATGACAACCTCGTCGTTTTCCGTTCTTTCGGGAAATACTTCGGTCTTGCGGGTCTTCGGCTCGGCTTTGTAGTCGCGAGCCGGACGGTCGAGGACTCGTTTCGTGACTGGCTCGGCCCCTGGTCGGTCTCGGGTCCGGCACTTGCGATTTCGGCGAAGCTGATGGAAGGCGACACGCTGGGGATCAAGGTCGGCATCGCGGAACGCAAGGCCGCGCTCGACGCGGTGCTTTTCGGCGCCGGGCTCGATGTGGTCGGCGGCACCGGCCTCTTCACGCTCGTAGAACACGAACGGGCTTACGATCTTCACGCGGCGCTCTGCGAGGCGCATATCCTGACGCGAAAGTTCGACTACGATCCGCGCTGGCTGCGTATCGGATTGTCACCGAACGCGCAGGGCGACCGTCGTCTCGCCGAGGCTTTGAACCGGATGGGTGTGTAGTGTCGGCTGAAATACTTCTTATCCTTGTGATAGCGCTGCTGCTGGACCGCGTCCTCGGCGATCCGGACTGGCTCTGGTCGCGTCTGACGCATCCGGTGGTGTTCTTCGGCAAGGCGGTCGAATACGTGGACGAGGCGCTTAACCGCGGCGAATTCACCAAGGCCTGGCTGAAATTCCGCGGTGTCGTCGGCATACTGGTACTGCTCGCCGGAGCCACGGCCTTGGGTGTCGTGCTCGCTCGGCTTTTCGATGTGCTTGGCGCCCTCGGCTCTTTGCTCGAGGTTGTCACGGTGGCCGTCTTCCTCGCCCAGAAGAGCCTTGCAGATCACGTTTCCCGGGTCGCCGCCGGCCTGCGACGCGATGGACTTGCTGGCGGCCGCGAGGCGGTATCGATGATCGTTGGACGCGATCCGAACACACTCGACGAGCCGGCGGTCTGCCGCGCGGCTATCGAAAGCCTTGCTGAAAACTTTTCAGACGGCGTCGTCGCTCCCGCCTTCTGGTATGCGGTTGCCGGACTTCCCGGCCTTCTTGCCTACAAGATGCTGAACACGGCCGACTCGATGATCGGCCACAAGAGCCCGAAATATCTTCATTTCGGCTGGGCCTCGGCGCGGCTCGACGATCTGGCGAACCTGCCCGCGGCACGGCTCTCGGCCCTCCTGATCGCAGCCGGCGCCTATTTCAGGCGCGGTGCGGAAGCGGCGAAAACCGCAATCGAGGTGGCGCGGCGCGATCACGGACTTCACCGCTCGCCCAATTCCGGCTGGCCCGAAGCTGCGATGGCAGGCGCAACCGGCGTTCAGCTTGCAGGACCGAGAATCTATGGTGGTGTGAAGGTCGACGAGCCCATGATGAACGACGCCGGCCGTGCGGTTGCTGCCATCGAGGATATCGAGGCTGCGGTCACCGTCTTCTATGCGGCCTGTTCGGTGATGACCTTCGCCTTCGCGGCTGCTGCTTTGCCGCTTCTGCTTTTCTAGGTCCCGGATCACGAAGTAACCCCGCTCAGGGCCTACACGGTCGTCGTTGAGCAACACCTTCTCCAAATCGCGGTGGCAAAAGACCATGGGGCATTGGCTTTTGCGGTGCATTTTTCTATAGGGTTCGCCAAGACTCGAATTTTAAGAGGTATGCGCGTGACAGCTACATTCGACAAGGTTGCCGATATTATCGCGGAAACGAGCGAGATCGATCGCGAGACGATCAAGCCGGAAAGCCACACGATCGATGATCTCGGCATCGACAGCCTCGACTTTCTCGACATCGTTTTTGCGATCGACAAGGAATTCGGCATCAAGATTCCGCTGGAGCAGTGGACTCAGGAAGTCAACGAAGGCAAGGTCTCGACCGAGGAGTACTTCGTGCTGAAGAACCTTTGTGCCAAGATCGACGAGCTGCGGGCCGCAAAAGCGGGTTGAGGAAAGCCTGAAGCGGCTTTCCGCGTGGATCGCGCTTTCATCTGCGATCGGAGCTTGGCGATCATCGCTGACACGGATCGGCCCCTTTCCCGATGCCGCCTGTCGCGCCCCGCGCTTGACAGGCGGCATCGGCATTTTTACTTGAGCGCGAAACGAATGGGATGAGCCTGCATGCTCCTTGAATATTTCCAGATGATCGACCGGGTCGAAACCGTCGATCTGTCGGCCGGCCGTCTGGTGGCGCGCTCGGTCGTGCCGGAGAAGAGCCCGGTATTCGAGGGGCATTTCCCCGGCTACCCGCTGGTCCCGGGCGTGCTGCTGATCGAAACCATGGCGCAGGCTTCCGGCTTCCTGGTGCTGGCCGCGACGAAATTCGCCGCAATGCCGTTCCTGATGACGGTCGACGGTGCGAAGATGCGCAGCTTCGTCGAACCGAATGCCGAGCTCGAGATAGAGGCTCTGCTCGAGCACGAGGGATCCGGCTTTGCAGTGACGAAGGCCAGGATTGCGTCTGGCGGCAAGAAGATATGCGATGCTCAGCTGAAGCTGAGGACGATCCCGTTCGACCAGGTGCCGCTGGGCGAAATCGTGCGCAAGCGTGCGGAAGAACTGGGGCTCATGGCCGCGATGGCCGGTTCGGAGAAGTGAAGATGACGAAATCCGCGAACGATGTGGTGATCACCGGGGTAGGCATCGTGACGAGCCAGGGCGTCGGCGCCGAGCCTCATGTGGCGCTGCTCGGCGCGGCCAAGCCGCCTGGGGTTCGCATCGAAACGGAACGTTTCGCACCCTATCCGGTCCACCCGTTGCCGGAAATCGACTGGTCGCAGCAGATTCCGAAGCGCGGCGACCAACGGCAGATGGAGAACTGGCAGCGTCTCGGCGTTTTCGCTGCCGGCCTGGCGCTCGACGACGCTGGTCTCAAGGACAGTCTCGAAGCCTGCGGCAGCATGGACATGATCGTCGCGGCCGGCGGCGGCGAGCGCGACATCAATGTCGACTCGCTCATCGTCGACGAGGCGCTGAAGCGCAACGACCGCGAACGGCTCTTGAACGAGAAGCTGACGACGGAGCTGCGCCCGACGCTGTTTCTGGCGCAGCTTTCCAACCTTCTCGCCGGCAACATCTCCATCGTGCACAAGGTCACGGGTTCGTCGCGCACTTTCATGGGCGAAGAGGCGGCCGGCATTTCCGCGATCGAGACGGCCTTTGCCCGCATCAAGGCCGGTCAGTCGAGCCACACGCTGGTCGGCGGTGCATTTTCGGCCGAGCGTCTCGACATCGTCCTGATGATCGAGGCGATCCAGGGCCATGCGCTCGGTGAGTGGCATCCGATCTGGTCCCGCAAGCCCGAGGACGGGGGCGGCATGATCCTCGGTTCCGTTGGCGCCTTCCTGGTTCTGGAGTCGCGCGAATATGCCGAGTCACGCGGCGCCCGCATCTATGCGGCGATCGATGCGATCGGCGGCGACCGCGGCGGCCGCGAGGACGGGCGGCTCGAAGCGCGCCTCAGATATCTATCGAAGCCGGCCCTCGAGCTCGATCCGCAGTCGACCGTCGTCTTTTCCGGCACCTCGGGCTTCCATGACCTTGCCGGACGGGAAAAGGCGTTTCTCGAAACCGAACTCGCCGGCCGGCCGGTCCGTGCCTATGGCGGGCTCGTCGGTCACGGCATCGAGGCGCAGTTTCCGGTCGGCATGGTCCTTGCCGCGCTCTCGCTCGGACACGCAGCCAAGGTTCCACCTTTCGACCCCGCCGCCGAAGCCCCGATGCTGGCCCCGGCAAGGGCGGCGGTCGTCACCACCATCGGCCACTCCCGTGGCGAAGGCGTCGCCGTGCTTGCCGCGGAATAAGGAGCTCGAACTATGAGCAAGGCTTATAAGGACCACCTCGGCCGTCCGATCGTTGCCGTCACCGGCATGGGCGTCATCACCTCGCTCGGGCAGGGGCTCGACGACAACTGGGCGGCGCTCACCGGGGGCGTATCGGGCATTCACAAGATCACCCGGTTCCCGACCGATGCTCTTTCGACCCGCATCAGCGGCACGGTCGACTTCATCGAGATTCCTGCGGAGAATGCCGTCGAGCGTTCCTATGCGATGGCGCGCGAAACGACGCTGGAGGCCCTGGCTCAGGCCGGCCTTTCCGGCGATTTCAACGGCCCGCTCTTCCTGGCGGCCCCGCCGATCGAGCCCGAATGGAATGCCCGTTTCGAGCTTGCCGACCGCTCGCCGCCGTCGAGCCAGCCGGGCGACGCCTATAATCGGTTCCTCGCGGCAATGCGGCAGAAGGCGGATCCGACCTTCCACGAGGCCGTGCTATTCGGCTCGATCTCGGAGCGTCTTGCGGACCGCTTCGGTACGCGCGGCCTTCCGGTGACGCTTTCGACGGCTTGCGCATCCGGGGCGACCGCCATACAGCTCGGCGTCGAAGCCATCCGCCAGGGCAGGACCGACAGGGCGCTCACGGTTGCGACGGACGGCTCGGTCAGTGCCGAGGCCCTCATCCGCTTCTCGCTGCTCTCGGCGCTCTCCACACAGAACGAGCCGCCGGAAAAGGCTTCGAAGCCCTTCACCAAGGATCGCGACGGTTTCGTGATTGCGGAAGGCGCCGCGACGCTGGTGCTCGAATCGCTGGAAGCGGCGGTCGCTCGCGGCGCCCGCATCTACGGCATTCTCAAGGGCTGCGGCGAAAAGGCCGACCTCTTCCACCGCACCCGTTCCTCCCCCGATGGCGGACCGGCGATCGCGACGATCCGCGCGGCACTTGCGGATGCGGGCATCGACGAAGCCGGGATCGGCTACATCAATGCCCATGGCACCTCCACGCCCGAAAACGACAAGATGGAGTATCTGTCGATGTCCGCGGTCTTCGGCGAGCGGTTGCCGTCGATCCCGGTCTCATCCAACAAGTCGATGATCGGTCACACGCTGACGGCAGCCGGTGCGGTCGAAGCGGTCTTCTCGCTCCAGACGATGCTCAGCGGCACGCTGCCGCCGACGATCAACTACCAGAACCCCGACCCGGCGATCGTTCTCGATGTCGTGCCGAACGTGAAGCGCAGCCAGCAGGTGACTGCAGTGCTGTCGAACTCCTTCGGCTTCGGCGGCCAGAACGCCAGCCTTGTCATGACCGCCGAGCCGGCCTGAGTGGAAGAAAAAGGCCCCCTCTGGCCTGCCGGCCATCTCCCCCACAAGGGGGGAGAAAGGTGCGGTTGGCCTCTCGCTTCGCTCCAAGCGTCGCAACAAGATGAGCCTTGATTGGAAGGCGAAAGGCATGCCACGCCTACTCTCCCCCTTGTGGGGGAGATGGCTGGCAGGCCAGAGGGGGTCTATCCCTTCCGCGCAACTCTCGCGCGACAACGACATATGCAAAGGAAAAGACCATGCGCGCCCTGCAATTGCTCGATGACCGCAAGCTTGAAATCACCGATGTGCCGGAGCCGGAGGCGCCCGGTCCTGGCGAGGTGACGCTGCGGGTCAAGGCGGTCGCGCTCAATCATATCGACGTCTGGGGCTGGCGCGGCATGGCTTTCGCCAAGCGCAAGATGCCGCTCGTCATCGGCGCGGAAGCCTCCGGCGTCGTGGAGAGCATCGGCCCGGGCGTCGCCAATGTGCTCCCCGGCCAGCTCGTCTCGATCTACGGTGCGCGTACCTGCGGCCTCTGCCGCCCGTGCCGCGAGGGGCGCGACAATCTCTGCGAACATGTCGGGGGCGTCCATGGCTTCCATCTGGACGGCTTCGCGCAGGAGAAGGTCAACCTTCCGGCGCGCCTGTTGGTGCCTGCACCCCCCGGCGTCGACGAAATCGGCGCGGCGCTGGCGCCGGTCACCTTCGGTACCGTCGAGCACATGTTGTTCGACAACGCCAAGCTCGAACCCGGCGAGACGATCCTCGTCCATGCCGGCGGATCCGGTATCGGCACGGCCGCGATCCAGCTCGCCAAGAAGATCGGTTGCACGGTCATCACCACAGTCGGATCGGACGACAAGATCGACAGGGCGAAGGCGCTCGGTGCCGACCACGTCATCAACTACCGGATCGATCGTTTCGAAGGCGTGGTGCGGAAGCTGACGAAGAAAAAGGGCGTCGATGTCGTCTTCGAACATGTCGGGAAGGATACCTGGGCGGGCTCGATGCTGTCGATGAAGCGTGGTGGACGCCTCGTCACCTGCGGCTCGACTTCCGGTGTCTCGACCGACATGAATCTGATGATGCTGTTCCAGCAGCAGCTGAAACTGCTCGGCTCCTTCGGCTGCCGAATGGAGAACATGGCGAACGCCATGCAGAAGATGGGGCGCGGGCTCATTCACCCGGTGATCGACACCGAGGTGGGGCTCAACGATATCGACCGCGCGCTGGAGCGTATGGAGTCGCGCCAGATCTTCGGCAAGATCGTGTTGCGGATGGATTGATCTTCGTGCGGATGCTGATCACACGGCTGGTGCTTGCTGCGGATCGCTTCCGTCAATGGTCGATCGCGCAGTTCGTCCTGCTGCTTCTCACGATACTCAAGCTTTTCCCCGCGGACATGGCCATCAACTTCATGGATCGCGTTGCCCGCTGGATCGGGCCGAAGACTGGTCGTCACAAGCTGACGCTGATCAATCTGCGCAATGCCTTTCCCGAGAAGAGCGATGCCGAGATCGAGGCGATCGCGCTCGAGAGCTGGGGCAATATGGGGCGGCTCGCCGCCGAATACGTGTTCCTCGATCAGCTCTTCGACTTCGATCCGGCGCGCGCGGAGCCGGGCAGGGTGGAGGTTTCGGGCATCCCGCTCTTCCTGGAACTGCGGGACAATCCACGGCCGTTCATCGTCTTCACGGCCCATAGCGGCAATTTCGAGATGCTGCCGGTTGCCGGCTCGGCCTTCGGCCTCGACGTGACGGTGCTCTTCCGGCCGCCGAACAATCCCTATCTCGCCGACCGGGTATTCGAATTCCGCAAGGAGCGCATGGGCAACCTCGTGCCGTCGCATGCCGGCTCCTCTTTCGCCCTTGCCAGGCAGCTCGAACGCGGCGGCGGCGTCGGCGTGCTCGTCGACCAGAAGTTCCGTAAGGGCCTGAAGACGAAATTCTTCGCGCAGGACGTGCAGACGAATCCGCTGCTTGCCAAGCTCGTCCGCCAGTTCAATTGCGAGGTCTATCCCGCCCGCTGCATTCGCCTGCCCGGCAACCGCTTCCGGCTGGAGCTCGAGCCGGCGGTCGAGATCCCCCGCAGGGCCGATGGCAGCGTCGATGTCACGGCAACGGCGCAGATGCTGAACGACAAGGTCGAGAGCTGGGTTCGCGAATATCCGGGCCAGTGGCTCTGGTATCATGACCGCTGGCACATCAAGCGGTCTCTTTGAGCCGGTCTCCTGACGCACATCTTTTCCCCTCGTAAACCGCCGTCTCCTCAAATCGGTGCCGATTCAGGGATTGTCTGGAGTGCGCCGGGCATGCGCGAAAGGAATCGTGACAGCGTCCGCCGAAAGGAGGAAACGAGATGTCACAGGAGTGGCCCATGTTCATCCTGCAGTGCATCGTCGTCTTCGGGCTCGTCGGCGCGCTGTTCATCCGCTTCGGCGAATGAACAGGCGTACGGCTACTGCGCGGACTACACCGCCAGCTCATAGCCATCGGGGTCGGCAAAATGGAACCGCCGGCCGCCCGGGAAGGTGAAGATAGGCTTGACGATCTTGCCGCCTGCGGCTTCGACCCGTCGCTGAGCGTCCTCGATCTGGTCGGCATAGATGATGACGAGCGGACCGCCGCTGCGGACCGGGCCGAGTGTCGTGAAACCGCCGGTCAATCGCCCATCGGCGAACTCGCAATATTCCGGGCCGTAATCCGTGAAGGTCCAGCCGAAAGCGCTCCCGTAGAAGGCCTTGCTTGCGGCGATATCCGTCACGTTGAATTCGACATAGTCGATACGTTTGTCGTTACCTTTGCTGGCCATTATCTTTGCCGCTTTCCTGATTGTGGTTACCGGTTTCCAGGATGGATTTGAGCGCGGCAAGGTCCTTTTCGACCCAGGCCGCGTCCTCGGCGAATTGCGCATCGGTCATGCCGGGCTGCCTGAGCAGGGTGAACATGACTTCCGCACCGTCGCCGTTCGGCACGACGCGAAGCGCATTGTGGACGCGCGCGCCGTTATCGAGTGTCACCAGGTGATCCACCACACCGAATTCGTTATCGGCAACGAAGCGGACGCGGGCATTTCCGAGGGGGCCGGGTGCGATCCACTCGTCGCCGTCGCGCGTGAGCCCGGAGGAGAGACCGGTCGCCCAGAGCGGCATCTTCTCGTGGTCGGCCATGAAGGCATAGACCTCGCGCCAGTCGCGCTCGATCGAGGTGTGAATGATCCGGGCCGTCATCGTCGCCATGTGTTTCTCCGTCGAGGGGATTTATAGCATTGCGCCAAGCAATGGTCTTGAACGAAACGGCCAATCTTGCCGCGTAGGCTCGAAACCGATTAACGGTGCCGGTCGCCTATGGACGTGACAAAGTCTTTTGAATCAGGTCGTTGTGCGGAAATTCTCAACCCGGCCAATGCCGAAGCGCGCGGCCAACTGCCGCTGGATTTCGCGCGGCGTGAAGGATGTGAGCCCTCTTGCCTCCCGGGCAAGATGGGCCTGATCGGCATAGCCGGCATCGACAGCGAGATTTGCCAGCGTGTCCCCGGGCCGCGAGCGGCAGGCGGCCAGGAAGCGCTGCAGGCGAAGAATGCGGCCGAGGGTCTTTGCGCCGTAGCCCAGATGCTCGTGGCAGTGACGGCGAAGAGTCCGCTCGCTGGTGCCGATCTCACGGACAAGGGTCCGGATAGCATCGTCCACGGTCGACCGGCCGACCTGGAGATGTGCGACGCAAGCCGCAATGTCCGGCGGCGGCGGCTCGGCGGCGGATAGACGTCCAAGCAGGGCCGCGGCAAGAACACCGAGCCGCTCCGGCGTGCTCGCTGCATCCCTGATCCGCGCCTCGATCTCGTTCGTAGCCGGTCCCCAGACGAGATGGAGCGGCACCGTTTGGCCGGTCATTTCACGGAGCGGCGTCCGCAACCACGACGCCGCCGCGCCGATCCGGAATCGGGCGCCGATGATGGTTTCGCCGGCAGGAAGCTCGGGAAAGGCGGCAATCCTGTCGGGACCGACGATGGCGAGCCCCTTCGACGACCAGATGATGTCGCTGCAACCGTCGGGTACGACGGCGATGCTCGAAGGGGCGCCGTCGGGCATGCGATGCAGCCAGAGGCATTTGAAGTGGAAGGCGAGCGCCGCTGGGGGCGACTGCTCACGATAGATTCCGCTCGTCTGCGCGAGTGCGGGAGGGCCGAGCCTCAGCCTGGCCTCCTGCTGGAGCCGTTCGGGGGCGCGGGCGTCTTTGTCATATGCGGGGCAGGACGTTCCCATTGCCCTCTTTTGCGCCGGCGAACCTGCGCGGTCAATGCCCGATCGCCGAGGCAAGGAGTGCCTCGGCGATCCCAGCTGGCTCTAATCGCGCGACCAGATCTCGCCGTCGATCTTTCCCTGCAGTTCCGGATAGTCGGCCGCGTGGAAAACCGGGACGGCGCCCGCTTTACGCTGTTCGAAATAATCTTTCGTCAGCTTTGCGATGGTCCCCGAAAGGAGCAGGATCGCGACGAGATTGATCGTCGCCATCAGTCCCATGGAGGCGTCGGCCGCGTCGAAAACGGTGGTGATACTTTCGTAGGCTCCCCAGACGACCATCGCCAGCGTGGCGCAACGCATGATCATAAGCCCGAGTCGGTTGCCCCCGCCGAGATAGGTCAGCGCGTTTTCGGCGTATGAATAGTTGCCGATGATCGAGGTGAAGGCGAAGAAGAAGATCGCGATGGCGATGAAATAGGTGCCGGCCGAGCCGATATGGGTGCTCATCGCCGCCTGCGTGAGCTGTGTTCCTGTGACGCCGGAGCCGGGTTCCAGCGTACCCGAAAGCAGGATCATCACCGATGTCGCGGTGCAGATCAGTATCGTGTCGATGAAGACGCCCAGGGACTGCACGAAGCCCTGCGACGAGGGATGGTGCGGTACAGGCGTCGCCACGGCTGCGATATTCGGGGCCGAGCCCATGCCTGCCTCGTTCGAGAAGAGGCCGCGTTTGACGCCGTTGAGCATCGCTGCAGCAATCCCGCCGGTGATGCCGCCGGCCGCTTCCTGAAAGCCGAAGGCGCTCGAGATGATCGTCCAGAGTACGCCCGGCACCGCCGAGGCATTTGCGATCAGCACGTAGACGGCCGTGAGCAGATAGGCCGCGGCCATGAAGGGAACGACAATCTCGGCGACGCGGGCAATCTGGCGGATGCCGCCGAAGATCACCACGCCGGAGAGGAGGGCAACGGCCACGCCGACTGCGAGTTTGGGCACGCCGAAGGCGCCCTGGACCGCATCGGCGATCGAGTTTGCCTGAACGGCGTTGAACACCAGACCGAAGGAGAGGATGAGGCAGGCCGAGAAGATCGTGGCCGCCCAGGGCGCATTGAGGCCGCGAGCGATATAGAAAGCCGGCCCGCCGCGGTATTGCCCGTCCTCGTTGCGAATCTTGTATAGCTGAGCCAGCGCGCTCTCGGCATAGGCGGTCGCCATGCCGACGAACGCCACGATCCACATCCAGAAGGTCGCGCCGGGTCCGCCGAGATAAAGAGCGACCGCCACGCCGGCGAGGTTACCGGTTCCGACACGTGAGGCGAGGCTGACCATAAGCGCCTGGAAGGGGCTGATCCCGGCCGCATCCTTGCTGCCGCCGCGGCTTAAGACCCGGAACATTTCGGAGAAATGAACGATTTGGGGAAAGCCGAGCCGGACCGTGAAATAAAGGCCGACCGCAAGCAGACCATAGATGAGCACATAGCCCCAGAAGATCGTGTTCAGAAAGCCGATGATCGTATCCATACGGTCCTCGCTCCTATTGCATTGGAGGTTGCGCGCCGGCCCCTCGTTCCCGTCGCGCGGGGGACTCGGACGTATTGTGCGGCATTAGGGCGCAAACTCGACTCAGATCAAGGCTCTGCGGGGCTGGATCGGGCAGAACACGGGGCATGAGGCGATATATCCCGTGGATTCGCTTCGGACGCATTCAGAAGGAGGGCGTAGAGGGTGCCTTCCGGCGCGTGTTCAAGGCGTCGAGCAGGGGTCGGAAAAGGTTTGATTTTGTCAGGAACGGCTTGTCGTAAATCGATTTGAATGCCAAAACAGCCTCCGCCGCCGCGTGCCGTCCGATCCCTGATTTCCTTGGGGGGCGGCAGACACGCGCAGATCAATTCGAAGGGCTGGCACGCGCGCGATTGCGCCCCGTGGCCGGCTCTCCTGTCCAATGGAGGCAATCACGTGTCACAGGCGGAAATCGGCCTAATCGGTCTCGGAGTCATGGGCTCGAACCTGGCGCTCAACATCGCTGAAAAAGGCAACAGGATCGCCGTTTTCAACCGCACGGTCGACGCGACACGCAAATTCTACGCTGAGGCCGGCGCACTCAAGGACCAGATCGTCCCCTGCGAAACGATCGAAGAATTCGTCGCCGCCATCCGCCCGCCGCGTCCGATCATTATCATGATCAAGGCCGGTGATCCGGTCGACCAGCAGATGGAGGCCCTGAAGCCCCATCTCGCCAAGGGCGACATCATGATCGATGCGGGCAACGCCAATTTCCGCGACACGATGCGCCGTTTCGATGCGCTGAAGGACTCGGGTCTCACCTTCATCGGCATGGGCGTCTCCGGTGGCGAGGAAGGCGCGCGCCACGGGCCCTCGATCATGGTCGGCGGCACGGAAGAATCCTATCGGCGCGTCGAGAAGGTTCTGACCTCGATCGCTGCGAAATATGATAGCGACCCCTGCGTCGCCTGGCTCGGCGAGAACGGGGCGGGGCACTTCGTCAAGACGATCCACAACGGCATCGAATATGCCGATATGCAGATGATCGCCGAGATTTACGGGATCCTGCGTGACGGATTGAAGATGACGGCACAGGAGATCGGCGAGGTCTTCGGCGCCTGGAACAAGGGCCGGCTCAACTCCTACCTGATCGAAATCACCGAGAAGGTCTTGAAGGCCGCCGATCCGCTGACCGGCAAGCCCATCGTCGATATGATCCTCGACAAGGCCGGTCAGAAGGGCACCGGCAAATGGTCGGTGATCGAGGCGCAGAACATGGGCGTGCCTGCGACCGCAATCGAAGCGGCGGTCGCAGCGCGCAGCATCTCCTCGGCGAAGGAAGAGCGGGAAGCCGCCGAAAAGGTTCTCGGTCTGCCGCCGGTCGGCGAAATCAAGGTGGCCGACAGGGACGGCTTCATCAAGGACCTGGAAAACGCGCTGCTCGCCGCCAAGATCGGCGCCTATGCGCAAGGCTTCGCAGTGATGGCGGCGGCGTCGAAGGAGTTCGGCTGGAACCTGCCGATGCCGACGATCGCAAAGATCTGGCGCGCCGGCTGCATTATCCGCTCGCAGTTCCTCGACGAGATCACCACCGCCTTTACCAAAGCACCGGATGCCGCGAACCTGATCGTCACCCCCGCCTTCGCCGCCATGGTCAAGGAGAGCGACGGCGCGTTGCGACGGGTGGTTTCGACGGCCGTCCTCGGCGGTCTGCCGGTGCCTGCGCTGGCCTCGGCGCTCGGCTATTTCGACAGCTACCGCCGCGGCCGCGGCACGGCCAACGTCATCCAGGCGCAGCGCGACTTCTTCGGCGCCCACGGTTTCGACCGTGTCGATGGCGCAGACAGCCATCACGGTCCATGGGGCAGCGGTCTGAACGCTTGAGATCGCATGCGTTTAAGGGGGCGGCTTGGCCGCCCCCTTACGACAAGTCCAGGCAAGCCCAGGCGGTTAAGATCTCAATAAGGGAGCCATTCGAGAAGGCAGGCATGAAATTCACAGTGATCGAAGGGGGAAAGGCGGCGGAGGTCACGGCCGCCGGATCGGTGACCATCCGCGACGAGGCGGAGAGACGCATAAAGGCGGCGGGCTATGAGCAGTGGCGGGTGCGGAGCCTGGCAACCGGCGCGCCTATCCCAGGGCCTATCCAGTACCTGAAGATGCAGATCGATTTCGTCGCCGGAAAGCTCGAGCAGCTCAATCCCATCCCAAGCGATTTTACCGACGACAAGTACTGGCCTGCCGCCGGGATTTGAGCCCTGCTGCATCGGCGCGGAAGAGTCTTTTCAGCCCAAGGACTTGGACTGGCTGGATTCCTGTGACAGCACAGGAATGAGGGGCGCTGGTAACAGGCGGGGCAGGCCTACGATACCGCCGACCTCGCCATCGGCGGCTGGAATTCCGGTTGGCTGAGGCTCTGAAGCGTCTCCGGCGGGCGGCCTTCGATATGGCCGATCACAGCCTTTGCGAGCTCGCGCCCGGCAATGCGGATGTCCTCATACATCGTCATTACTTCCGGACGCAGCCAGCGCAGGAAGTCGCTCGGCACTTTCGACACCATTTCGGCGTCCTCGCCGACCTTCTTGCCTGCCGCTTCGATCCCTGCGATCAACGCGATCGCGCCGGAGCCGCTGCCGGAAACCACACCGTCGGGGGCATCGGGGGAACGCATCAGCTTCTCGAATGCATCACGGATGGCCACCAGGCTGTGGTCGATGTTGACCTGGTGAAAGCTTACGGCTTCCGCGCCGAAGTCCCTCACGCCCCTCTCGAAACCGGTGCGCATGTGCGAATGGAAGGTCAGGTTCGGCGGCGGCTCGAGGAGCACCAGCCGCCGCCTGCCGCGGTCGACGAGCTTTCGGACCGCCTCGTAGGCGAAGCGCTCGTTGTCGAAGTCGTGATAGGGATGGATCAGCCCCATCTCGGTGCGTCCATGGGTGGCGAAGGGCAGGCGGCGCTCGGTTAGTAGCGTTACGCGCGGATCGTTGGGTTCGGTTCGGGAGATGATCACCCCGTCCGCCGCGCCGGTATCGAGAATGTAGCGGATCGGACCGAGCGGATCCTTGGCCGAACTGTAGGGCGTCACGACCAGGTGGTATTGCGTGCCGGCGAGAATTTCGGTGATGCCGATGACCATGGGGCTGGTGATGCCCATGATCTCTTCCTCCAGGGTCAGCACGAGACTGATGACATTCGTCTTGCCCGTCCTGAGGCGAACACCCGCGCGGTTGGGCTGATAACCGATCTGTTTTGCTACAAGACGGACGCGCTCCTTGGTTTCCGCACCGATGTCCGGAGCATCCTTCAGGGCGCGCGAGACGGTGGTGACACCGAGCCCGGTCATGAAGGCGATCGTCTTAAGGGTCGGTCTGCCGCCTTCGACCGGCGCCGCCGTCGTCGCTCTGTTCTTCGTCTTGCCATCCATGCCCGTCACGCCAATCCGCTCTCCTGAACCACGGCCCCCCGTCGCACTCGTTCAACCGCAGGCCGCGTCGCCCCGCCTTATATACGAAATACGGCTGCCGGCCACATTCATCGACGCCGATGTTCAGCCGGAAATCTGTAACGATACAGTAGCAATGTCGAGCATTTTCGTTGCTGCAATGCGAAGGGCGCAACCCGCAGGTTGAGTTCCGCCACGGAGAGCGCCGATGTCGCATATGGGAAGACATTAAAGGCTCCTCCGAGACGAAAAGTATGGGAAGACCCAGCGTTACTAACAGCTTACCTCGAAAAACACGTTGAGAGCCTTGCCTCTGACCAGACGCTTCGTCGATACCTTTCTCACAGGAATGTGCTACCAAAAATTGTATTTTCACATTTATCGTGAATTGGCCGTTGTAGGTGTTGCGCGGGGAAATTCTTTGATCTAAGTTTTTACGGCAACGTTACAGTGAGGGAGGACACTCATGAATTTACGTTTTCTAGCTGCCGCTTTGGGCGCAACCGCTGCCTTGCCCTTCGGCGCTGCCAGCGCGACCGATCTCGAGGTCACGCATTGGTGGACTTCGGGTGGAGAGGCGGCCGCGGTTGCCGAGCTTGCGAAGGCTTTCGACGCAACCGGAAACAAGTGGGTCGACGGCGCGATCGCCGGCTCCGGGGGTACGGCGCGCCCGATCATGATCAGCCGCATAACCGGCGGTGACCCGATGGCCGCCACCCAGTTCAACCATGGCCGTCAGGCGGAAGAGCTGGTGCAGGCGGGATTGATGCGCGATCTCACCGATATCGCCACCAAGGAAAATTGGAAGGAAATCGTGAAGCCGTCGAGCCTGCTCGACTCCTGCACGATCGAAGGCAAGATCTATTGCGCGCCGGTCAATATCCACTCCTGGCAGTGGCTCTGGCTTTCGAACGCCGCCTTCAAACAGGCGGGCGTCGAAGTTCCGAAGAACTGGGACGAGTTCGTCGCAGCCGCACCGGCGCTCGAGAAGGCCGGGATCGTTCCGCTCGCCGTCGGCGGTCAGCCGTGGCAGGCGAACGGCGCCTTCGACGTGCTGATGGTCGCGATCGCCGGCAAGGAGAACTTCGAGAAGGTCTTCGCCCAGAAGGATGAGGAAGTGGCGGCCGGGCCTGAAATCGCCAAAGTCTTCAAGGCTGCAGACGATGCCCGCCGCATGTCGAAGGGCACCAACGTCCAGGATTGGAACCAGGCGACCAACATGGTCATCACCGGCAAGGCCGGCGGACAGATCATGGGGGACTGGGCCCAGGGCGAGTTCCAGCTTGCGGGTCAGAAAGCCGGCGTGGACTACACCTGCCTTCCGGGTCTCGGCGTCAACGAGGTGATCTCGACCGGCGGCGACGCGTTCTACTTCCCGCTTCTGGAGGATGAGGAAAAGTCGAAGGCGCAGGAAGTGCTGGCGTCGACCCTGCTCAAGCCGGAAACGCAGGTGGCCTTCAATCTGAAGAAGGGCTCTCTGCCGGTGCGCGGGGACGTCGATCTCGCGGCCGCGAACGACTGCATGAAGAAGGGCCTCGATATCCTCGCCAAGGGCAATGTGATCCAGGGCACGGACCAGCTTCTGTCGGCCGACAGCCAGAAGCAGAAAGAGGACCTCTTCTCCGAGTTCTTCGCGAACCACTCCATGACGCCGGAAGATGCGCAGAAGCGTTTCGCCGACATCATCGCCGCTGCGGATTGAGAGCGGCGCTCCAAGCCCCGCACTTTGACGGGGCTGATCTTCCCTCGCCGAGAGCACGGTGAAATCGTGCCGCCTGCGCTGATTTTTGTCGGCGCAGGCGTGGCGGGCGAGGGCGGCAAATGGGCGTGAGCCGCCGGCGCATTCCGCGGTGCCCATCACAAGAAAACCTTTTGCAGATCCGGAGGAGGAAACATGACAGGTCTAACACGTGGCTCGGCGCGGCCGAACCAGTGGCTGCGAAACCTGAATGCGAAGATCGCCTCTATCCCGATGATACTCACGGCCATGGTCATCTTCGTGGGCGGCACGGCCTGGACGGTCGTCTACTCCTTTACCAATTCCAAGCTCCTGCCGCGGCTCGCCTTCGTCGGCTTCGACCAGTATGAGCGGCTGTGGGCCGCGCCTCGCTGGCTGGTCTCGATCCAGAATCTGGCGGTCTTCGGTTGCCTCTCGCTGGTTTTCAGCCTGGTGATCGGCTTCGTCCTGGCCGCCCTGATGGATCAGAAGATCCGTTTCGAGAACACGTTCCGGACGATCATGCTCTATCCGTTCGCCCTGTCGTTCATCGTCACCGGTCTCGTCTGGCAATGGCTGCTCAATCCGCAATACGGAATCCAGTCGATCGTCAGGTCTCTTGGATGGACGAGCTTCTCCTTCGACCCGCTCTACAATTCGAACATCGTCATTTACGGCATTCTCATCGCCGCGCTGTGGCAGGGAACGGGCCTCGTCATGTGCCTGATGCTGGCCGGGTTGCGAGGGATCGACGAGGACATCTGGAAAGCGGCCCGGGTCGACGGCATCCCGATGTGGAAGACCTATGTGCTGATCATAATCCCGATGATGCGCGGCGTCTTCATCACCACTCTGGTGATCATCGCGAGCGGCATCGTCAAGGTCTACGACCTCGTCGTGGCGCAGACGAGCGGCGGCCCGGGCATCGCCTCCGAAGTGCCCGCCAAATACGTCTACGACTACATGTTCCAGGCCCAGAACCTGGGCCAGGGCTTTGCCGCCTCCACCATGATGCTCGTGACCGTCGCGATCATCATCGTGCCGTGGGCATATCTGGAGTTCGGAGGAGGGCGCAAGCGTGGATAACATCGCCAATCACAGCATGGCCGCGGCTTACGAGACTGCCCCCGGCGGTCCCATGGCCGGGCCTCGCGGCAGAAAGCCGCGCCGGACGCTCTCCCGCCGCAATATCATCGTCTACGGCACTTTGATCGTCGTGGCGCTCTACTATCTTCTGCCGCTTTACGTGATGATCGTCACATCGCTCAAGGGCATGCCCGAGATCCGCGTCGGCAACATCTTCGCTCCGCCGCTCGAGATCACTTTCGAGCCCTGGGTGAAAGCCTGGGCGGAGGCCTGCACCGGTCTCAATTGCGATGGGCTTTCCCGCGGCTTCTGGAATTCGGTGCGCATCACCGTGCCGTCCGTGATCATCTCGATCGCAATCGCTTCCGTGAACGGTTACGCGCTCGCCAACTGGCGCTTCAAGGGCGCCGATCTGTTCTTCACCATCCTCATCGTCGGCGCCTTCATCCCTTACCAAGTGATGATCTATCCGATCGTGATCGTGCTCAGAGAAATGGGCGTCTACGGGACGCTGACCGGCCTGATCATCGTGCACACGATATTCGGCATGCCGATCCTGACGCTGCTGTTCCGCAACTATTTCGCCGGGCTGCCGGAGGAGCTCTTCAAGGCCGCACGCGTCGACGGCGCAGGGTTCTGGACGATCTATTTCAAGATCATGCTGCCGATGTCACTGCCGATCTTCGTGGTTGCGATGATCCTCCAGGTGACCGGGATTTGGAACGACTTCCTTTTCGGCGTGGTCTTCACCCGGCCGGAATACTACCCGATGACGGTCCAGCTCAACAACATCGTCAATTCGGTTCAGGGCGTGAAGGAATACAACGTCAACATGGCGGCCACGATCCTGACCGGCCTCGTGCCGTTGACGGTCTACTTCGTCTCCGGCCGCCTGTTCGTCCGCGGCATCGCAGCCGGCGCAGTGAAAGGATAAGCAAGCATGACAAGCGTATCTGTCAGGGACCTGTCGTTGAACTTCGGCGCCGTCACAGTGCTCGACAGGCTCAATCTCGACATCGATCACGGGGAGTTCCTCGTCCTGCTCGGCTCTTCCGGGTGCGGCAAGTCCACGCTGCTCAATTGCATTGCCGGGCTGCTCGACGTTTCCGACGGGCAGATCTTCATCAAGGACCGCAACGTCACCTGGGAGGAGCCGAAGGACCGCGGCATCGGCATGGTGTTTCAGTCCTATGCGCTCTATCCGCAGATGACCGTTGAGAAGAATCTCTCCTTCGGCTTGAAAGTCGCCAAGATCCCGCCGGCCGAAATCGAAAAGCGCGTGAAGCGGGCCTCGGAGATCCTGCAGATCCAGCCGCTGCTCAAGCGCAAACCTTCGGAGCTCTCCGGCGGTCAGCGGCAGCGCGTGGCGATCGGCCGGGCGCTGGTGCGCGATGTCGACGTCTTCCTGTTCGACGAGCCGCTGTCGAACCTCGACGCCAAACTGCGCTCCGAACTGCGCGTGGAGATCAAGCGCCTGCACCAGTCGCTGAAGAATACGATGATCTACGTCACCCATGACCAGATCGAAGCGCTGACGCTGGCCGACCGGATCGCCGTCATGAAAAGCGGCGTGATCCAGCAACTCGCCGATCCGATGACGATCTATAACGCCCCGGAGAACCTCTTCGTCGCCGGCTTCATCGGCTCGCCGTCGATGAATTTCTTCCGCGGCGAGGTGGAGCCGAAGGATGGACGCAGTTTCGTTCGGGCCGGCGGCATCGCCTTCGACGTGACCGCCTATCCGGCGCATACCAGGCTGCAGCCGGGCCAGAAAGTCGTTCTCGGCCTGCGGCCGGAGCACGTGAAGGTCGACGAGGCGAGGGACGGCGAGCCAACGCATCAGGCGGTCGTCGACATCGAGGAACCGATGGGGGCGGACAACCTCCTATGGCTGACATTTGCCGGCCAATCGATGTCGGTGCGGATTGCCGGCCAAAGGCGCTACCCGCCGGGAAGCACGGTGCGCCTCTCCTTCGACATGGGCGTCGCGTCGATTTTCGACGCCGAGAGTGAAAACCGCCTCTGACAAGTCGCGAAGCGGACCGGGATACGAGACTCGGTCCGCATCAATGAAACGGCGCCGGTGCAGGCCGCCCGGTGCACGAATGGACCATGGAAATGCCTTCCGAGACCCCGAACCGCGATGCCGTCCGTATCGACCTTTCCGGCGATTGGCTGCTTGCCGCCGCCGACAACAGCCACGCCCTGACGATCGCGCTGCCGGGCGACGTGCACAGCGCGTTGCAGCGGGCCGGCATCATCGCCGATCCCTATCGCGGCCGAAACGAGGCCGATGTCCAGTGGGTCGCCCGGAAAGACTGGGTGCTCGAGCGCACCGTCGTCATCGATGCCGACGATCTGAACGGGGGATGGTATCTCGACTTCGAAAGCATCGACACGGTCGCCTCGGTCTACGTCAACGATGAACTCGTATTGCAGGCCGAGAATTGCTTCCGCCGTTATCGGCCTGACGTATCGGGCGCGATCGTCGCCGGCGAGAACCGCATTCGCATCGTGCTCCATTCGGCAATTGCCGAGGGAGCGCGGCGGCAGGCGGCGCAACCCTTCTACGTGCCCTATCACGACGGCAATTCGCCGATCGCCAACGGAAACATGCTGCGCAAGCCGCAATGCCATTTCGGCTGGGACTGGAATATCGCCATTGCGCCGCTCGGGATCTACGGCTCGCTGGCGCTCTGCCGGCTGGAAACGGCCCGCATCGAACATGTCACCACGCGTCAGATGTGGCTGGATGACGGGTCCGTCGATCTGCAGGTGACGGTCCAGCTCTTCGCCCGTGAACCCGGCATCGTGCCGGTCCATTTCATGCTCGACGGCGTGCGCGAGCGGCTGGATTGCGCGGTCGGCGCCGGGGAAACGCGCCTTACCCATGTCTTCACGGCGCAGGAGCCCAGGCGCTGGTGGCCGGCCGGCAGCGGCGACCAGGCGTTCTCGACGCTTAAGGTGGAGGTGCCCGGCGAAACCGTCACGCGTCAGATCGGCTTCCGCACGATCGAGCTCGTCACCGATAAGGACGAGGCGGGGAGCCGCTTCGCCTTCCGGGTAAACGGCCGCGAGATCTTCTGCCGCGGGGCCAACTGGATACCGGCGGATGCTCTGATGTCGCGGGTAACGCCCGAAAGTGTCGAGGACCTGCTTCGCTCGGCGGTCGACGCGAACATGAACATGATCCGCGTCTGGGGGGGCGGCTTCTATGAGCCCGACTGGTTCTACGATCTGTGCGACCGGCTCGGTCTGCTCGTCTGGCAGGATTTCATGTTCGCCTGCAATCTCTACCCGTCGACGCCGGATTTCCTGGAGAATGTTGCGGCCGAAGTGGACTATCAGGTCAGGCGGCTTTCGACCCATCCGTCCCTCGCGCTCTGGTGCGGCGACAACGAGCTTGTCGGCGCGCTTACCTGGTTCGAGGAGAGCCGCCGGGATCGCGACCGCTATCTCGTCTCGTACGATCGCCTGAACCGGACGGTCGAGGCGGTGATGAAGCAGGCCTGCCCGGAAGCGATCTGGTGGCCGTCCAGCCCCTCCGTCGGCTACCTCGATTTCGGCGACGCCTGGCACGCCGACGGCGCCGGCGACATGCACTACTGGTCCGTCTGGCACGAGAACAAATCCTTCGACAATTACCGCACCGTGCGGCCGCGCTTCTGCTCGGAATTCGGATTCCAGTCCTACACCTCGATGCAGGTCATCCGGCAGTTCGCCGAAGCGCATGACCTCAATATCGCCTCGCCGGTGATGGAGGCGCATCAGAAGAATGCCGGCGGCAACGAACGCATTGCCGGCACGATGTTCCGCTACTTCCGCTTCCCCAAGGATTTTCCGAGCTTCGTCTATCTGAGCCAGATCCAGCAGGGCCTCGCGATCCGGACGGCCGTCGACTACTGGCGGTCGCTGAAGCCCCATTGCATGGGCACGCTCTATTGGCAGCTCAACGACACCTGGCCGGTCGCGTCGTGGTCGAGCCTCGACTACGGCGGACATTGGAAGGCGATGCACTACATGGCGCGCCGCTTCTTCCAGCCGGTTGCCGTAGCCGCAATTCCCTCTGCGGATGGGCGGGAGATCGCCTTCTCGATGGTGAACGACACGGCCGAGCCGGCGACGGTCGAGTTGCAGGCGTTCCTGGTCTCGCTCGACGGCAATCGGCAGCGGCTGCTCGCCGCAGCGGGGACGTGCCCGGCCGATCGCGCGTCGACACTCGTGACGGTCGCCGCGAAGGACATTCCGCCAGACACGCTGCTCTTCTGGTCTTTCGAAGCTTCGAACGGGGCAACGGGCGAGGGACACTATGCCCACGGTACCTATAAGGCGCTCGATCTCGTGCCTTCCGGCCTGACCATCGAGGCGGTGCCTCGGCCGGACGGTTCCTTCGATGTCGCCGTAACGGCAGCCGGGCTGGCGCTGCACGTCATGATCGAGGCCGATGTCGAGGGACGTTATTCCGACAATGCCTTCGATCTGACCGCCGGCGAGACGAAATCGATCCGTTTCACCCCGAGGATAGCGCTCGACGCGGGCGCGAGCCCACGCTTCAGCGCCTACGATCTCGAATCCTGCCAGGGAAAAGGGTGACCCCTTTTACGCGCACTCCCAAGCAACCGTTCCAACGAAACCACCAGGAGATTTCGATGAAAGACGTCAGCTTCCAGCTCTACAGCGCCCGCAATTTTCCGCCCTTTGCCGAGGTCCTCTCTGCTGTCGGCTCTGCCGGCTACACACAGGTGGAAGGCTACGGTGCCCTTTACGCGGCCCTCTCGGACGCGGAGATCGCCGATTTCAAGGCAGGGCTCGATCGCAACGGTCTCTCCATGCCGACCGCGCATTTCGGCCTGGATATGCTGGAGAGCGACGCTCCACGCGTGCTTGAGATCGCCGAGGCGCTCGGCATTCGCGCTATTTATTGCCCTTACCTGATGCCGGACCAGCGCCCGGGCGATGCGGGCGGATGGCGAGCCTTCGGGGCACGGCTGCAGGCGGCCGGCAAGCCGTTCCGCGATGCGGGGCTCGACTTCGGCTGGCACAATCACGACTTCGAGTTCCATGCACTCGCCGACGGCTCGGTGCCGCTCGACCAGATTTTCGCCGGCGGTCCGGACCTTTCCTGGGAGGCGGATATCGCCTGGATCGTGCGCGGCGGGGCAGACCCCTTCGGCTGGATCTCCAAATATCCAACCCGCATCACGGCGGTCCACGTCAAGGACATCGCGCCCAAGGGCGAGAAAGCGGACGAGGATGGTTGGGCCGACGTCGGAGAGGGCACGCTCGACTGGAAGGCACTGATCCAGGCGCTCTCCAGAACCTCGGTTAAATACTTTGTCGCCGAACACGACAATCCCAGCGATTTCAGGCGTTTCGCCAAGCGCTCGCTGGCTTCGATTCAATCCTACTGATCGACGGATAAGTCCCATGACAAAAGAACTTGGTGTCGGCATCATCGGATGCGGCAATATTTCCACGACCTATTTCAAGCTCGCCCCCCTGTTCAGGGGCATTCGGATCGCCGCTTGTGCCGACATCAATCCGGCGGCGGCGGAAGCACGGGGCGCCGAATTCGACGTCACGGCGCAGAGCATCGATGCGTTGCTCGCCAATCCGGAAGTTGACATCGTTGTCAATCTGACGATCCCGGAGGCGCACTTTCCGGTCTCGAAAGCCATTCTGGAAGCCGGCAAGCATGTCTACTCCGAGAAGCCGCTGGTGCTTTCGCTGGAGCAGGGCGAAGAGCTCAGGAAAATCGCCACGGGGAAGGGGCTGACCGTCGGCTGCGCACCGGACACTTTCCTGGGTGGAGCCCATCAGCTTGCGCGCGCCTATATCGACGCCGGCAAGATCGGGCAGGTCACCTCCGGTACCTGCCACGTCATGAGCCCGGGCATGGAGATGTGGCATCCGAATCCGGACTTCTTCTTCCTGCCGGGCGGCGGGCCCGTGCTCGACCTCGGACCCTATTACATAGCAAACCTGATCAACCTGATCGGACCGGTGAAACGGGTAGCCGCACTCTCCTCCATGGCAAGCACGACGCGGACCATCACCAGCGAACCCAGAAACGGGGAGGTTATCCCGGTCAAGACGCCCACCAACATTCATGCCCTGCTCGAGTTCCGGAACGGCGCCACCATCACGCTATCGGCAAGCTGGGATGTCTGGGCGCATCGTCATGCGAACATGGAGCTTTATGGCACCGAAGGGTCGCTCTTCGTTCCGGATCCGAATTTCTTCGGCGGCACCGTCGAGGCGAGCGGGCGGAACAAGGACATCCAGCCGCTCGAAATGTGGGAGCACCCCTTCGCCGTCAACAACTGGGACCATCCGCTCGGCCCGATCGCCAATTATCGTACGGCGGGGCTTGCGGATATGGCCGATGCGATCCTCAAGGGGCGCGATGCCCGCTGCTCGCTGGAACGTACGCTGCACGGTGTCGACGTGATGGTGTCGATCCTGAAATCCGGCGAGGAGGGAAGCTTCGTCACGCTGTCGACCACCTGCACTCAGCCGGCGGCGCTCGGTATTGAAGAGGCGCGGGCGTTGTTGCGCTGAGCCTGCTTCTGCGTTGACCCTCCTCCGGTTGCCCGGGCCTTGCCGGTGCCCCTCATCCGGCTGCCGCCACCTTCTCCCCATTTTGATGGGGAGAAGGGACAAGCGGCCGGCTTCCTGCTGCTATTGTCGGTGTGAGAGGTGATCGAGCGTCTGCCGCTGTCCCCTTCGCCCCGCCTGCGGGGAGAAGGTGTCGGCAGGCGGATGAGGGGCCCTTTATCGATCTACCCCCTCTTGAGGGCCCTTGTGGGGAGGGGTATTCAAGGCCACCGAAGCGAACGAAGGAACATAAGTCATGGCCTGGCAACCGGCGGAAAACAGATACGAGAAGATGAAGTACAATCGCTGCGGCAGGAGCGGCTTGAAGCTGCCGGCGATTTCGCTGGGTCTTTGGCACAATTTCGGTGGCGACACGCCGCATGAGCGCAAGGTGGACATGTGCCGCACGGCCTTCGATCTCGGCATCACCCATTTCGATCTGGCCAATAATTACGGTCCGCCGCCCGGCTCGGCCGAAATCGCCTTCGGCGAGATCATGCGCAGCGATTTCGCCGCCCTGCGCGACGAACTCATCATCTCGTCCAAGGCGGGGTATGACATGTGGCCCGGCCCCTATGGCGAGTGGGGCAGCCGGAAATATCTTGTCGCCTCTTGCGATCAGAGCCTCAAACGCATGGGGCTCGACTATGTCGACATCTTCTATTCCCATCGCTTCGACCCGGAAACGCCCCTCGAAGAGACTTGCGGAGCGCTCGATCACATCGTCCGCTCGGGGCGTGCGCTCTATGTCGGCATCTCCTCGTATAACTCCCAGCGTACCCGCGAGGCGGCGGTAATCCTGAAGGAGATGGGCACGCCCTGTCTCATCCACCAGCCGAGCTATTCGATGCTCAACCGTTGGGTCGAGGATGACGGTCTCGTCGACACGCTGGAGGAACTCGGCGTCGGCTCGATCGTCTTTTCGCCGCTCGCCCAGGGCATGCTGACGACGAAGTACCTGAACGGCATTCCCGAGGACAGCCGCGCCGCGCAGAACCACTTCCTCAAGAAGGACTTCATCCGTCCGGGGATCATCGACAATATCCGCAAGCTGAACGCCATCGCCGAACGGCGCGGCCAGACGCTCGCCCAGATGGCACTCGCCTGGGTGCTGCGCGGCGGCCGCATCACCTCGGCGCTGATCGGCGCCAGCCGTTCCGCGCAGATCGTCGACTGCGTCAAGGCGCTGGAAAACGACACTTTCACACCAGAGGAACTGAGCGAGATCGATCTTTACGCCCGCGAGGCCGACGTCAATCTCTGGGCCAAATCCGCCGAGCTCTGAATTGGCTCGAATGCATTGATTTGCCTCGATTTTGGCCAACCTCCAACGCTTGCGGCGTCTTATACAAAAGTCGAAGAAGACGGCGCAAAACGGTCGCTGGACATGCATTATCGATTATGTATGGTGCACATGTGCCGCGGTGCGCAAAGCCTTCGCGGGCTTCAGCGTTGCCGGCAATAACGAGGAGGAAAGAGACCTTGCGACGTCCCGGACGGGGCGGACGAAGGCTCGACGGGCAGTGGCGCGGTCGATCCGTGCCGGACTGCTCGTGGCGGGAAACAGGGAGGAACCATGGATCGCCGTTCATTCATCAAACATGCGAGCATCGGCGGCCTGGGTGCGGCTGCTGCATCGGCGCTGGCTGCGCCGGCCATTGCGCAGACCAATCCGAAGGTCACCTGGCGCTTGACGTCGTCCTTCCCGAAATCGCTGGATACCATCTATGGCGGTGCGGAAGTTCTGTCGAAATACGTGTCCGAAGCTACCGACGGGAATTTCCAGATCCAGGTCTTCGCCGCCGGCGAAATCGTCCCGGGCCTGCAGGCAGCGGATGCGGCGGCTGCCGGCACCGTCGAGGCGTGCCATACGGTCGCCTATTATTACTGGGGTAAGGATCCGACCTGGGCACTCGGCGCAGCCGTGCCCTTCGCCCTCAATGCCCGCGGCATGAACGCCTGGCACTATCATGGCGGCGGCATCGACCTCTTCAACGAGTTTCTCGGAACCCAGGGCCTCGTCGGCTACCCGGGGGGCAACACCGGCGTTCAGATGGGCGGCTGGTTCCGCAAGGAAATCAAGACCGTTGCCGACATGAAGGGCCTGAAGATGCGCGTCGGCGGTTTCGCCGGCAAGGTCATGGAACGCCTCGGCGTCGTCCCGCAGCAGCTCGCCGGCGGCGACATTTATCCGGCGCTCGAAAAAGGCACGATCGACGCGGCCGAATGGGTCGGTCCCTATGATGACGAGAAGCTCGGCTTCTACAAGGTCGCACCGTATTACTACTATCCCGGCTGGTGGGAAGGCGGCCCGACCGTGCATGCCATGTTCAACAAGGCAGCCTTCGACGGCCTGCCGAAGGCCTATCAGTCGCTCCTGCGGACGGCCTGCCAGGCGACCGACGCGAACATGCTGCAGAAGTACGACTATCTCAACCCCTCCGCGATCAAGCGCCTCGTGGCTGCGGGGGCAAAGCTGAGCCCGTTCAGCCCGGAAATCCTGTCGGCCTGCTTCGACGAGTCCAACAAGGTCTACGCGGAAATGGAAGCGTCGAACGCGCCATTCAAGAAGATCTGGGAATCGATCAAAGCCTTCCGCGCCGAGTATTTCCTCAACGCACAGATTGCGGAATACAACTACGACACCTTCATGATGATCCAGCAGCGTAACGGCAAGATCTGAAGCTGCGGACTGGATTGCAAAATGAAGAACCCCGGAGCGACGGTGCTTCGGGGTTCTTTTTTTGCTTATCACCTGACGAAATCGGTTCTCATCTTCGTTTCACCGAATCGATGACCGGTAAAATGCTTCAACAAATTGAAATTCCGTTCGCACATACTTTTCCATCCCGCTTTAAGGCCTGTTGAGATTCATCTGGTGTTTATGACGGCTGCTGCGAGATCGGTGATGGCGTTTCTCCTGGCCCTCATCTCTGTGCTTGTCACAGAGATCCAGCAGCGCCGCGTCTGCGGCGCGGGAAATGTTTTTTCAGGCCAAGGACCTGGCCTGGCTGGATCCCTGTGACCAGTGTTTAGCCCGGGGACATGGCGGACACCTGTTCGGATACATCACTGACGGATTGCTTGTTGGTCAAGTTGATTGTTGCGATGTGATGGGCACCGAAGAAAGCGCCATAGTGGCCGTCGCGGTCGAGC
>Ga0209281_1000452_pt1 | contig 58623 bp, 39 predicted proteins | sample MedtruBG_FD_187514 | JGI IMG/M metagenome (GOLD analysis project Ga0209281, IMG submission 187514) | Root nodule microbial communities of legume samples collected from California, USA - Medicago truncatula BG (SPAdes) (version 2) | ecosystem: Host-associated > Plants > Roots > Nodule | place... | reverse complement strand
GCGCTGGAAGCGGCTTTCAACAATAAATCGGACGCGGTTGCGCCGTTCCTGAACGGTGCGGGATTCACCGAAGGCGCTTATCTGATGTCGGACGGGACGGTTCGCTACTCCACCCGTGACGATGAGCTGTTCAAGCTTAAGCCGGGTGAACTGCTCAAGCCTAACGGCAAGAAGTAAACGCCTCCCCCATCACCCGATGGGGGATTTTTTGCGTGGCGATCCGCCAGCAAAGGAAAATCTCAGCACGTTTGCCCGAGTGAAGAGAAAGCGCGACCTGCCGATCGGCAGGATCGACGAGCAGATGTCCCAAGCCCAGAATATTACTAAGTTTGGTACATTCGAATCCATCACTTAGGACCTTGCAGAAGGGTCTATTGTCAGCCTTACTGCAGGCGGAATCAGCTTTGGCCTGACGGCTTCTATTTTCTATCTCAATACCGACGATCGCAAAACTGCTCTACAAACGGCTGCGATTCAAGCAGGGAAAACCTTTACTCGAACGTTGACGGTGTATGTGACGATACAACAACAACATCGTTTTGGTGCTATTCAGGGGCTACTTAAGAATATTGATTTTGCGGCGACCAGCCCAACTGTAAGGAATGCGCTTCAACAAGGCGTTGGGGCCACTAATCTGAATTCGCTGAATAAAATAATGCGCGGCACACTCGTTACATCTTTCGTGCTGGTAGCCGTTACCACAGGCCCGGATATGATCAAGATGATACGTGGTCATATTTCTGAAACTCAGTTTATAAAAAATCTGGCGGTCACTTCTTCCGATGTGGCGGGCGGAGCACTTGGTTCCATTGCTGGCGGAGTAATACTTAGCCCATTAGGTCCGTTTAGCGCTTTAGCTGGGCGCGCAGCAGGCGACTTACCAGGTGGGATGATTGCTACAGCTATTTCCAGAAAAATTGCTGGTGCTCTGGTTGAAGACGATCGGGTTAAGGTGCTGACGTTCATTCAGGAGCAGTAACATGGCTTGTAACAAACCTCATGCTTACAGAGCACGAACTTGCAAACCTTAACGCGAATCTGGCAACTGTGATCGACCAAAAAACGCTGGAGATCATCTTCGCTGCTAAAGAGCAAGGCCGTGCAACAGCCAATATGCTGATCAAGCCGCTGGTAGTCAGTCTGGTTAAGTAAAGGCCGATTCTAACCTATGGCCATGCGCAAATTAGCGAGATAGTTGATCAACTGGAGACGGCAGCGCCGATTTCTGCTGCTGCATGACCGAAATAAAAATTTTTAAGACAACATAGTGGCTGGGCCAGTGTGTAGTGGCTCCAGCTACTACACACTGGCCCCCTTCTTTGATAATCCGTTGATATACGAGGGTGATTACCGCATGTGTTGTAATCACCCAGAGTAAATCACTGCAGATCAAACCTTGCTGGATAAGGATCTTCTTTATCCTTGTCCTTACAAGGCTGTCGTAGCCATCGTTGCCAATCCTGAGTGTCCTCCTGGAGATCAATTGCACTATCGAAATCCTGGGGTTCACAACTGTCAAGCTTCTCTTCAACACTATGTTTATGGCGAATAAATGATGCCAACTGATCCTGGTCAAATGAACCTTCAAGGAAAGGATAATTTATTATCATCTCGGCTTCTCCCTGGACCTTGAGCATGGTATTGATACGGCCAAAGAGGCGGTCAACTCGCCCATTCCGCTGTTCATTATCACCAGGCGTCCAGGCAATGCCGTAATGGTGTACCTGATGACATTGAAGATGGAGGTTCACACCTTCCTGCAATACTGAAGTCGCTACCAAGACATTCGGGAAGAAGGGCGAGTTAAATCCGCGAATCAAGCGTTCACGGTTGTGGGATTGCCCGCTAGCGTACCAGCCAGGGCTGTTCAGGCTGGTAAACTCGCGCCAGCTGTACTGATTACTATCCAACTTCTGACCAACAATTTTCACGCATAGTGTTTCGAAAGTTTCGATGGCAGCCACAAAGTAACGCTGCATCAGCGATCTCTTCAGTTTGGGGGCCACCCACTCAACAAAATGCTCATAGCGCTGCTGAACTTCGCTCTTTTGAGGTTCACGCCTGAACTCAGTAAACCAGCAATAGAGCTCAATCATCACCGGGCTGGCAAACAGGTAACCAGTGCGCAGATAGTTGGCAAAGTTTTCAATGATTGCCATGCCGTTAGGCTGGTCGAGCCATTTTATCAGTTGCTCTTTTGCCGGTTGCGGGAGCTCATTGAACATCAGTCCCCAGGCGGTGGGCAATGCCTTGGTATATTCAATCCCCGCCGCTAATGGGGTTTGCGACCATCGGGCATCGCGCGCGGCATCACCATAGCTGTCGCGCTGACGTTCACCAGACTCTTTTCGGTAATGATAACGATAGGTACCAGTTGTGCCGTCCAGTGCAGGTTCCAGAAACAGAGAGAAAAGACTGTCCGGGCGGCGGAAACGCAAACTGACGTTGGCACAGTCAGTGCGGCGCAGGCCGGTTTTCTTCGTTACAAACAACTCCGCTATTTTACTGGAAAGCTTCAGCTCATTATCTGCTTCGGGTTCATCTGCCGCGCTATCTTCTTGCATATGCTCTTCCAGATCCGGCTCCCCGCTGGATTTTCCCGATAAAAGATCAACGAAGGTTTCCCGCGACCAACCCGATTCTCGCCATTTTTCCCGTGCATCAGCGGGTAGATGCCAGACATCCATCAACCGCTTAGCCATCATTTCGTCATAACGGGCGTTGATGCGCTGGGTAATTTCGCGCACCGACGGAATGCGGCGCACAAAGACCAGATGCTTTCTGCTGTGTAGCGGCTGCAACTGCTCGAATGGATCGCTGGTAACGCAGGCATCCACCAGCGCATCGTATTTCGGGTGATCCGGAAAGCGGTGATAGATATCGTTAAACTGTCGGGTAAGCCTGTTGAGCAGAGAAGAATCCGGGGCTTGGTTGAAGTCGTTATGGGTTTGTTCTTCTTCATCGCCACCATTGTCCCGCTCACTGGCTGTGCTACCCGTTGATTCAAACCCTTCAAGATAGCCATAGAGCATGCGTCTGCCGCCACCCGACTTTTTCTCTTTATCCAGCTGGACAACCAGTTGTTTCTGATAAAGAGCAAAGAACAGCTCTGCATCCAGCCGGTCAGTAAAGTTGGAAACGCTGGCGCGCTCATGACGATACTCATATTTGCTGTGACTGCCCTCCCTGCCCTGCATTTTTCGCAGGCGACGGATGGCAAAATCATTCATCAGAGCGCTGACATCATCCACTGCGTACCGCTTTGGCAAGTCACTGAAGTAGCTGAAAATGTCATAAATATTTCGCGGTGATGAGTGATTGGGGGTTCCCGTTAACAGTAGTACGTTGCTACCCAGCCGATCCTGCGCATTACCAAAGAAGGCCTGAGCGGCAGCAGCGCGCTGTGAGCCGCTTCGGTTACGAAAATAGTGCGCCTCATCAATGATAATTAAGTCAAAGCCTCCTTTTCCCAGAGCTTGCTTAATCTGCTGACGATACGACGCGCCATAGGCTTCTGCAGCGTTCAGAGCATCTTCTTTTTCAGACTGCGGCACCAGGCCGCTTAATGAGTGGATGGTAGTGAGGTAGAAATGGTGTGCCTTTTTCTCCACAGCCGCCGCCAGATCTGCCAGCCTGCCTTGAATTTGCGGAGCATATTTTTCCTTCCCCTCTGCTGAAGTAAACGCATTATTCGCCGTACGGTAGTGCTTCTGGGTGAAGGTGCCGAATTCCTTTTCCCAGTTGTCGCAGAGCGTCCTGTTAGGTGCCATCACCAGAATGCGCGCATCGGGTTTTGCCTCCCATAACAGCAGCATTATACCCATCGCCTGATACGTCTTGCCCATGCCGACTTCATCGGCGAGAAGCGCCAGTCGTTGTTTACTCAACAAATTCCACAATCCAGCCACCCCCTCAGCCTGCTTCGCCGCCATGCTGGACGCACCGGATTGATACTGCCAGTGCATATCAGTCGCATCGAAATTCATCACGGCTGAAACCTCAACCGGGGTAATGATCTGTTTTAACTTATTCGCCATAACTACAGTCTTCCCTGATGGCTGCGAGATAACGCAGGCTAGCGGCATCGCTAGTTAGAGGTGGAATTGCAACCTGTAGAGACTCCCACAAGTGCGCTGCGACAAATATGGCTTCAGCCCCCTGTTTGCGTCGGATGCTTTTAACACGCTTTATTGCCAGAGCAGCCAGACTGTTAACTTCCTGCGCCAGGAACCAGTTAAATACCGGATGGGTTAGTTGCTTCGCCCGCTCTCTGGCTATTTCTGCCAGTTCCAGCAGACAGCCGGGTTCGCTGAACAGACGACGATAAAGCAGGGTGCCATCTTCCACCTCTTCCAGCCAGTTGCGACGTTGTTGGATGGCCTGAAACAGGCGGAAATAGCTGGTGACTTCTAACCTAACGATTTCTGCCTCAACCTCACTTTGCACTTCGTCTTGCGCCCCAACACTCCGCAGCATAAGGCGATCGCTCAAACCGGGATCCGCAGAACTCAGATAACTGTTAAGCAGATCATCGAGCGATGTAAAGCTCAGCGCGCGCCGGTGTTCAGTACCAGTTTCGACGATCATACCCTGCCAGTCAGTTTTTCCTGCTCTACGCAGGGTATAAAAAGGGTTATCCAACACGGCATCGCTCTTCAATACCGCCAATTGCTGTGGTGACTTCAGAACTTTACCATTAGCTTTCCATACCAGTTCATTCGACCCATTGATACCCGGCAGTATCAAGTGGTAACCCGACTCTGGCTTGCCACTGAACCATTGCCCGACAATCTGATATTCGCAGCGGGTCCAGTCAAAAATAACGGTAAGATCGAAAGGAGGGAGTTCGCCCAGCTCCAGCTCCTCTTCCTTCAATAGTGCTTCACTGGCGAAATCCTCCTTATTAACATCATCCCATTCTTTGCCGCAAATTGTGATGTTACGAGAGACCGGATGCACAATTCCCGCTTCTACGTTCCAGTTTTTCTCCTTGAGGCTGCTGCAACCGGGAGAAGTGAAATTCCAGGAACCCACTGCCAGTTGCGTGCTTTTGCTGCTTTTCGCCAGCCAGAGCTTGGCATGGGTCATCAACGCACGATCGTCTTTGGGAGCAGGCGAGTCGTGAAGGGTCAGCGCTTTACTTGTTATTAGCTCCTGAATACTTTCACTCCAGCGAGTGCGTATATAGCTTCCTTCGACCAAGTCAGGAACTAATTCTACGTGTAATTCCGGCCCTAACCTGCCAATAAAACCTGCCAGATCCGCAGCAAGATAAGGTGACCAGACGCTCAGCGTTTTCAACTCAACACCCTGTTTCAGTTTATCCAGCAACGTGACGCCATCCAGACTGTGAATAAATGACCAGTCATGATCATCGCCAAGAAACTTGCGGCGTATGGGGAAGAACGCTTCTTTATTCAAACTGTTGTCGATAGAGGTAAAAAACTGTTTTACCTGTTGGTACTGGGTATTACTGGCAACGCAACGAAAAACTATTGCTTCCTGATTTCGCCCCCATCCACGCAGCGTAAGGTTGGCACTGCCCGCACCCACAATAATCTTTCGGTTGTGATCTTCGAGATAAAACACTTTCGGGTGAAACAGACCGCGATCCTTGTCCAGATAAGAGTCTTCGCCTTGAGCCAGCTTACGCACAGAAACCGGGTACACCGCTATGGAGGTTCGTTTCGGCTTATCTTTCGCCATCATGCGCGGATCGCAATAAATGCGGAAATCAATGCCGCTCTCGTTCAGCGCTCGTTGCAGGCCTTCATAATCCATACGACTGGCAGGTACATCCATTCCCAGTACAGCAGGTAGCACCCAAGTCTCAACAAAAGAGATATCCAGATTAAAAGTGGTAAGCCAAACGCGCTTTAGATCACCCATTTCAGCAATCTGCTTTTTAAAAATTTCTAGCAGTTTCATGCAGCGCTTCCCCATAAGCCATTCAGCATGTGCCTGAACTGTGGCAAATAGTAACGGTTTACCCAGTCGCTATTCTGGCGCTCTTCATGAAGCGAATACGGCGGTACTTGCAAAACAATCTCGTCGCCTTCCAGCATCAGCCACGGAAATTGCCCTCGAGCCTCCATTAGCTTGTGATGATAGGCCAGCAGACCCCGTACCTGTTCTTCCAGCAATGTCTCGCTGGCCAGCGTTAGTAACTGCTGAAAACGTCTAGCCGGAGTACCGGAAAGGGATGAAAGTAGTGCACCATTTTGCTGAAGCTGAGCCGCCATTTGAGGCAGATGTAGTTCCGTGAGACCGCGCGACTGCCAGAATTGACGGAACTCTGCCAGTGTTTGACTACCCTGTCGGCGTAGACCAGAAAACATCAGATCGATCAACGACAAAAACGGCTCAGCCTGGCAGATATTCTGTAACGCCACGAGATCGTTTTCATTTATTTCAGGGACGCTTTTAGCCTGTTGTACGGCTCGTTTGAAAACCTCAGCGACTGTGAGCTCTGATTCGTTCGAACGCTCACGTTCTTGCTCAAGTACCAGATAAATCGCCCCAGCTGCGTGTTTATCCAAACCTGTTCTTTGCAGCCAGAAGTCACGGGAGTAATCACCCACCATTTTGGGGTCGCGGAATGCCGTCACATAAGCCTTTTTAAGGCTGGCAGGAATGTCGTCGTAAACCGGACTGAGATCGCGCTTATGTGATACCTGCATCAGTGACTGCAAGTGGGTCAGAGCCGCTTCACGTAATTTATTCAGCTCTGGCACATGCTGGATAAATGCCTCTGCAGCCTGCCACACAGACTTATTACCCGGCAGATCGTAGCGGTAATCAGTAGTGAAAAACTGCATATTCATCATTGGTGATTTGTAGCGACCATTGGTGCCAAGCGCAATCTGATTGGTCAGCAGCTCACTGCGCTTCTCATGACCAAAATGTAACGGAGGATTTTTGTCTGCGGCATTCCATCTTGGCCGGGCTTTATTGATACCCTGCACACCGGTGAGCGTGACGCCCCTTTTTTCAGCCGCCAGCATGGAGTAGATATAGATATTTTCAAGATGGATAAGACAGGCTGCGCTGAACTCGCGCACCTGCTTTTTATGATAGAGGCTTTTCATCGCGCCAGCAGTTTGCTGCTTGTCATCTGCCAGCAGCTGGCGCAGTACGCTGTGATGTATCAGGTTCAGCGTATATTGCCGCACATCATTTGCGATAGAAGTAATGCGGCTATGAAAGATGTCCTGTCCCCAGGACGACCAGATGACTAATTGCCCCAGCGGATCTACATTCAATTCACCTGTTAGCGAGTCATCGTATTCAGTCAGAAATTTTTCTATGTACATTTCGTTGCGTCAGTCGTTTATGCCCACAGGGCTAACAACGCGCAATTTGTGCACTGTGAAAGCCCTTCCATGTGCCACTTGATTTCCAAATCCTTACCAAATCAGCCATTCAGCAAATCAGTGGCCAATATTGATTAGGCTAAAATGCAGATAACCAGAAGCTACAGCTTCTGGTTATCTGGTTGTGTTACTCGCTTTCTGGCTCCAGTAAGAAACTAGGTTTACCGTATGATGAAACAAATAAACCTTTTACCGCACGCGTTGCTGCCACATGAAGCAATGCTCGTTCATTAAACAACGCATCACGTTTCTCTACAGGATCATCTGAAGTGATGGCTTTCACCTCCGGTACAACACCATCGTTAATCCCGGCAAGGAAGACATACTGGAACTCAAGCCCTTTGATGCGATGCATCGTTGCCATACGGACACCAGAACGTTGATCAGTATCACCGCTGTCCTGGCCTAAAGAATAAGTTTCAATTCCAGCATCATCTAACGCAGAAGCATAACGGTCATAGGCGTGCTTGGTACGGGCCGTTATACAAATATCCTGGGAACGCACATTATTAGCCAGTAACGCCTGAATCTGTTTAACGATGGTGCCTGCTTCTTCTTTAAAATCGGTAGCATGCGTTATGGTTGGTAAATCACCATGCAGCAATGACAGATAATCATTGCTGGCATCTGCTTCACCATCCAGGTTATCTACCTTAACTCCAGTCAACAACCCAACGGCAAACCGACGAGTTTCTTCGGTTGTACGGTAGTTAATTTTTAGTTTCTTACTTCGGCGACCACGGACATTAATGCCACATTGCCCCAGGACAACCTTATTGCGATAGATCCTCTGATGCCCATCACCGACAATAAACAGATCATTAGGTGACTCAGGTACCAGACTACGAATTAGAGTAAAGGCCGGAGCACCAATATCCTGGGCTTCATCGACCACAATGCTGCTATAAGGTAACTGAACCTGTTTTTCTTTAAACAGGACAATCGCTTCATGCATCGCATCCCCCATTTCACGCAATTTTGCGCGTGCCATTTGGGAACGAAACTCTTCAAATACAGGCCATATTTTGGCTCGCTGAATACGCGACAATGCCGTTCCTCGCCCTAGGCGACTAACTTTAAGGTAGTCTTCACGACTGTAGACCGCATTGGGTTGCACTACCCGAGCCCATTCTTCCGCGTAAAAATTATCAGATAAACCGAGCTCTGCTGGGGCTTGCTGCAAGGCATAACTCCAGCATTTACGTCGACCTTCATCGCTTTCATAAACTACACGGAAATCATAACCATGGCGTTTAAGTTGTTCACTCATCCAGGCATCAATATTAATAACTTCGATGCGAGCCATTTCTTCACGAGAACAAAGACGCTGTAAATTGGCGCGAATATCTGCAGCAAGGTTACGAGTAAAAGTCGTAAACAGAATTTTCTTGCCAGGTTGATCACCCAAACGTTGAGCAAGCCATCTTGCACGATGCATAGCAACTACGGTTTTCCCTGTACCAGCGCCACCCAAGACACGAACAGGTCCGGTCGCAGGATTTTCTACCAACTTACGCTGGCTGGGATGCAAAAAGATTCGCCACTTTTCTAGTGGTGCATTAAGCATTTGGAGCAGTTCTTGCTCATTTTCCACTACATGGAATCGACGCTTACTGCGTTCAATAGCTTCGATGAAGTCGTTAGTATCGATAGGCACATCTTTGCGGTCGTTAAACTCTTCCAGAACCTCTTGGTAATCCAATCCTTCAGACAACCAATGAAGTGGCTCCCAGGCCTCTGCAGGCATAACGTTTTCAAGCTGGTTAAGCCCATCGACATCCGTAAGAACCATAACCTGATCGATAAATACAGGAGGAACACCTAGTGCCAGGATCTGATCGGCTGAATATGCAGCAAACAGCTTAGATTTATCAGGTGCAACAGGTTCAGGCACAGCCTTGATATAACTAATATCAATAACCTGAATCGCCCCAGTTAATGGGTGAATCGAACAGTCATGACGGCGCGCCCATTCATAGGCTTCGTCATGCTTGTCCACCCACATCAGCATATATATCGCGCCTTGTTCTGGTTTAAGCACGATACCGCGGTAAGTTTGATCAATGCGTACCGAATGAACATTGGCACTTCGAGCATCGTGAATCTTTTCGTAGTTCAGCCCATTACTGGTGGGATCCTGGCGAAACTTAGAAATAAACTCCTGAACTTTCTTCTGCTGCGCTTTTGGGATACGAGCAAACGCCCCCAAAAAGCCATCAGAAAGTGCCACTTTTGGCGACTGAACCGTCATTTATCACCTCCTGACAGATGTTGTAAGGTTTCTTCGCTGATTGGGCCTAAAGCGACCTGCCAGCCATTTGTTGTGAAATGAGAAGCGAAGTTCTCATCTTCGAAAATGATGACCTGTTTCCGTTCAGGCCAGGCAAGATCGGCTTCTGCAATAATCTCACCCAGATCGTTTTGTAAGGCGTAGCCAGGAACAGGTGCTCCAAAGCCATGAGTCTGAAGCAAAGCAATTTCATCATTAGTAAGTAATTCAAACTCAATAATTTCTGCCCAACTAGCATCTGACTGCACTTCTTGAGCTGCTTCTATCGGCACAACTACTAATTTTTCTTGTGGCTGGTGTATTGCTTTACGACTGGTAAACGACATATCAGGCAAAAATTGCAGCAGGTTCACCAAGCGCCAGAAACCATAAAATCCAGCTTCATAACCGCTATCCTCTGAATGGCGGTCATCAAAACAGAGATGTAGTCGTAATGCCTCACACAGCTGATCAGCAGTTGGCGTGATCTTGAGATAGCTCTGAAGCAGTACTGATGCCAACTCAATAAATTGTTGAGATGAACAGCAACTGTCCAGAAGCCCGCCAAAAACAAAAGGTTCGTCGGGTAAAATTTGCTTCTGGCGTACTGGTGAGGCATTTTCCTGCATTTCATAAGCATATTTTTGCTGAACGCTAGGCTCTTGTGAGCGCTTAACATCCAGCCATACCCAGGCATGTGCGGCAGCCAGCTGTTTCCAAAACGTCGTTTTTTGCTCAGGCTCTGCCAGATAATCAAGTAACAAATCGAAGCTGTTCCTGTCCTGAACGGAAGTATGTAAGGTAACGAAATTGACATCATGGAATCGGTTATAAATCGTAGGCTGTTTCATTGCCGGATTATGCCCAAGACCAAGTACATCCTGCAGATGCTTACACCCAGCCTCATTAAGGTCACGCCAACCGATAGTCCAGACATGATAATGACCACTATCTTTAATTGCTTGACGTTTTTGTACGTCGTCAGACACACAGTCTTTATGGAATGCATAACCATCGAGGAAAATCGCGACTGGCTTTATATCTGCTGGTTGCGCAATAGGGTAAAGAACAAAATCAGGGCGTGATGGAATACCCACCCCCTCTTCAACCCCTAAATCTACCTGTGCTTTTAAATGCCAACTGGACGAAGACTCCGCTCGGGTGTTGATAACCCAGCCTGCGCTTTGGTGCGCGTAGCTGCGGCTAACAACCAGGCTTTTTTGCTCCTGTAAGCAGCTGATAAATCGCTTCTCAAGCTCAGACCCCATCATCGCGTCGAGCGAAATACTATTGATGGTTTTAATTTGGCGAATTTTATCGCTGGCTTTAAGAATTTGCGCCAAGAGTACGCGCGATTGGTCACGTGAAACAAACTTCATGCGCCCACGATCACGATAGGCGTACACACAGCGGTAGCAGCCATCTTTACTGGTATCGTGATTACAGCTACATTCCACTAATGCCTGATAGGCCTGCTGCAACAATTTCAGCAGGTTGTCTGGCGTTCTCATCAATTCTTTTAGAGAGCCCGTTCCTCCCGGCACCGTATCGTAGATAACCAGATATTGGCGCCACGATTCACCCTCGTTTTCAGGTTCGCGATACACAACCCCCTTCAGGTGATCAACATTCCCCTTGAAGTAATGTTTCAACCCAAGCTGGATGGCAGCAGCAAGTGACGACTCAACAATACGATCATTACTATAACTGGTTACAGGCAGTAATATACGCAGTGCTTCAGACTCAAGTTGGCGATAAAGATAAAGATAATCTTCAAACTTCGCTTTTTCTGGCTCGCTGCGGTATTTACAGCTCAGATCATGATCTCGCCGCGGATCATTGTTACGCGGGCGTTTAACCATTCCACAGCTCAGGCAAACCTGGAAACCAGTACGTCGCTTTTTGTCACCCGCAATCATCAACTCGCTGGCATCATCAGCCATCTTGCCGAAGTTAATATCGCGCAGAGTCACTTTACTCAAGAACTCAAAGCCAAACGGGACTTCGCCTTCGTCAATGGCATAGGCCGCCGTGACATCCTGAGGTTCATAACTCACCAGTAACTGCCGCTGGAAGAAAGTCGGGTCGCGGCTATCACTTTCATCGCTGATTTGGCTATCGCGTGCACTGGCACGAGCATAGACCTGACGCAATTTCAGTAAGGTCGTTTTCTGCCCTGCATCAGCCCAAACAGGCGTGCCACATTTTGGGCAGTACTTATGCTGATCACCCGTTTGATCGATATTTTCGCTGTAGTTGCAGTGGCTACATATCCGCCAGTTTTCAGGCTTCGAGACGTTAAGATCGATTTGTTCGATCTCTACTTTATGCCCACCAGCATAAAAGTTATTCAAGGGGGCTAGCTCAGCCAGCGCTGTGGCGGCAGGGCGTTCATACTCGTAGGTTGTATTCTGGAATTCACGTTCTTGCCCCCCTTCTTTACGCCTCCACAAAACAGAACGTAAAGTCACACCGGCTTCCGGGAAAGCATAGTTCGGCAGCAAGCCTTCATCAGTGAGGAAGTTCAGGGTCTGCTTGTCGTTTATTTGACGAATCAGTGACTGCAATGCTGAACGCTCAGAAGTCAGTTCACGCAAATCAGCTTCGTAATTTTGATCCTGAGGCGCGGCTTTCAACTTCTCGATGCTGTATTTCAACTTATCAATACGTGCACGTAGTGACTTGCGATCTTCGAGTAGTTGCGCCAGTGCAGTATCTATTCTTTGTTCAAGCGAACGATAATTTTGCTCACCGGTGAGGTAATGGGTCAGTTGCAGCAGGGTATCAGCTTCCAGTTGCGGAAAAATCCCGGCAAAACGTTCAGCAATCGCCACACGATGTTCCTGCACATAGCGCAGGAAATTGTACGGGAAACCGCCCTTGCGGCCAGTATCCAATTCATCGAGCATCTGCTTCACATTTTTACTGATTGCGGATTCCGGCACCCCTGTTTTTACCCAGTTATCCAGGCAAAATGCGGCGAGTTGTCGTTCGAGAATCGCCACTGCATTGAGAAATACACCGGGAGGCTGAACCTGCCCTTGCATCATCTCCAACGGTTCTTCAAAGAAGAACTGATCGTGCGGATTCCCTTCGGCAACAGTAATGTTAAATGCATTCCCGTCTTTACGACCGGCACGCCCGATACGCTGTAAATAGTTAGCCTGAGCCGGGGGTACGGAACACAGTAGAACCGAAGAAAGATCGCCAACATCGATCCCCATCTCCAGCGTAGGGGTCGCTGATAATAAATTGATGTTCCAGGGCTTAGCGCCGCGATAGAACGATTTTTCTGTTGCCTCGCGATCTTCTCGGGTCAGCAAGCCGGTATGCTCAGCCCCCATAACGCGAGCAATATCCATATTGTCCCAACGCAGCGTCGGCTTGCTATCTGTAATCTGGTAGCGACCTTCATCGCAGCGCAGTGACATACAGGGGGCATTTTCCCAAAGCCACGCCTGTTCGGATGGGGCTCGAACGATTTCCCGGCAGCACGTACAGCTAAGTTGAGTGACATCGCGGCTGACAACCAGTGCTGAAGTACTCAATCCCCAGGCTTCACGGCCTTTGGTATCGAAAGATGTCACGATTCCTGCACGTTGCAGCGCCGTATAAAGCAGCCGCAATATTGTTTCCGAAGTACTACTGATGAAAATATTATCGCCGCTGTTTAATGAGCGCGTTAACCAACGCTGATACCAGCTCGGGTTGTCCTTAGATCCGATAAGACGGTGGAAGCCGGTGATTTTTTCAAATGAGGCGTAAACAGGTTTACGCGTTTTCGGGCCGATAGATGGCATGTAGCTTGATGTACGCTCTTTTTGCGTCATCATAAAGGTCGTGCCATCCCGCCGATAGCTTTCAAACGCCGGATGCATCACCGCACCAGCATGGCGCTGATACCACAAAACCCCTAATGCCAAATGCGTAACTTGTTCAACCGTTACGCCATTCATCAGGTCACCCAGTTCTTCGCAAAGCTGCTGATGTAACGCTTTGATAGCCGGGTTAAGCCGTTCAGTATCCACGCCAGTAGCAGCAAACCCCGTGGTTTCTAACGTTCGCCCGATGCTAGCGCGTAGGGTAAACTCGCTCCACACCTCCCAGTCGAGACGTAACCGAACAAATTCCGGGAGATCCGAGTTTTCAGTAAGTTGGCCTTCGATTTTTAACGTCTGATAATCGTTTCGCCACTGCATATTTGGCGCGATGAAATTCGCCACGAAATGTGCGTCATCGGTCGAGGACTCACGCGTTTGCTGGCAAACCTTCTGGGCGAATTCGTCAAGCCGGAAGGTTTCACCCACATTGAGTAAACGGGCAATCTGCCCACGCACCATCAATGGCCACGTACGCGCAGTAAAGAAACTGGCGCGGTGAGCTGCGTCTTGCACGGAGTCTGAAAAAGTGATCAGCTTTTTATGTTCGTTAAACTTACTGCCATAGAGCTGGTGGATCATCACCGCCGATAAGCTAGCCGCTCTAGAACCGAGGATCGAAATGCCATTTTTGCTGTTGCAATAAGGGCATTCGTTGGCGAACTCAAGCTGGTCTTTGCGCTCTTTGAGCATGTCAGGGATCAGTACCCGCACCATTTCGCTATATCCGCAGTGCCCACACTGCACGTTGGATTGCTTATTAAGCTTCAGACAAGCCGGGCATACTTTTTGATGCACACCGCTAACGGCTTTTTCACTCTTATCCGGGAAGGCCAGCACAATCGAGCGGCCCTTTTCAAAGAACTGGCGGTAAATCCCATCAAGATCGGTTTCCAGCTGCACATTTTGTCCGTGGCGCATACTCACCCAACCGGTGGCATGGCAGTCACGGCAGTGGATGACCGGCAGGTGATGTTCTCTGTCTTCAACAGTCAGGTCATCGGCAAAAACCAGTTGCGGTGTTTTTGAAACGCTGGCCACGAGGCGGCGCATTTCACGTAACCATAATTGTGAACGCAGCTGTACAAAAGGTAAGACCGGGCGTGGTTTACCTGCTGCAATTCGCTGCTGATGGTCGCCTGGGTTTTCCGGTACTTCCAGCCTGGCCTGAGCAATCAGCGCCAGAATACTTTGCAACACCAGAGCAGCGTGTTCCGCGCTTTCAGAAAGCATGACCTGTAAATTTTCAAGGCACTCCTGTTCGGAAAGAATACCGCCCTGTAAATCACGCAGCAACACATGCAATACGCTGTGGCGACGTAGCATTTCACCGAGCGCGACGCGTTTTTCACGCCCGTTATCGTCTTCCAGATTCTCAGGAAGACGCAATGTACTTTCTGGGAACCAAAGGGGAATCTGCCCGTTTAGATAGTCAACTGGCGTGGCATAATGATGAGGTTCAAGCGCCGTTTTATCTTCTTGCGCGGGATACTGGCTATGAGTAATTTCAAAGCCTTGCAGGTACTCGGCTGCGCTATAACGATCTTCGCGGATCACCGCGGCATCGGTAAACGGCTGATCAAAAATAGTTTGCGCGTAATCCAGCAATTGCCCCAGCTCATCTCCCACTGTCGCGGAAGTGCCAACGCAAGCAAAACGTCCGTTATCGACACCGACATGGTATTTAAGGCGGCGCACCAGACAGGCCAAATCGGAGCCTTGCGCACCATCAAAAGTATGCAGTTCATCCACCACCAGATAGCGCAACATACCGGGCTTATTGTGCCGCCATAGCTTTTGGTCGCCGGGACGCATCAGCAGGTAATCGAGCATTTTATAGTTAGTCAGCAGGATATCTGGCGGGCTGTCGCGCAGCGTATGCTTGCAGGTAATCACCTTATCGGCGGACATTTTTTTGCTTGGGTGTTCTTCGCTATCACCCACAAACAAACCTACGCTGACTTTACCGTGCAGGCGTGGATCGCCACTGATAGTTTGAGCAAAGCGACTGGCCTGATCGGTTGCCAGGGCATTCATGGGGTAGATGACTATCGCTTTTACCCCGGCACCCGGTGTTCCTGCGCAGTAGTTTAGCAGCGGGAACATAAAGCATTCTGTCTTACCGGAACCCGTGCCGGTTGCCACTAATGTGGGCTGAGGCTCATCATTCCCCAGCCGTTCAAACGCCTGTGCCTGATGGGCATGCGGCGGAAACGGCAGCGCCAGATTGGGGAAGAAATCCAGCGGCAAGGTACTTTTGCGGAACGGCAGCTGGGCCGAGAGATACGGCCCTTTCAGTAACGCTTCCGGCTGGCGCAGAAACTGCTCCAGCATATTGATATTTTCGTTTTCTTCGCCATTGAAGAGCGGGCTATTGAGCGGAAATGCCGCACGTAAAAACTCGGCTACGCTGTCGGCAACCTGCCGACTGACAACGGAAGGCAGCATCAGATGCTCTCCTTATCATTTTCAAAGAAAGTCCAGGCGACTTTATAGTCGTCTTCGCGGTCTGGTTTGATAAACGGTGCCTGCCAGGTCACGGTGCGGCGCTCGCCGGCATCGCTGCGGGTGTAGTCATTAAAGGTGATGCTGACGGTGCCGGTTTGCAGATGTTTAACATCGTCCCAGCCAATCGCCAATTCCTCGCCATCTCCGCCCTTCCAGTCCGGGCTATCCACCGAGAACGCATAACCATTTTTCAGATCGGCTTTACGCGCGGTACGCGGCAGACCAACGCCCACCAAGCCTTTGCTTGGCGTAAAGATGATGCGACCGATTTGATCGTACCAGGTATCGGCTTCGTACTGACGCATCACCGGGAACTGCACCCGGTAGATGGTCAGCAGCTCTTCGAGTGTTAAACCCAAGGCCTGAGCGACAAGCACGTCAATTTCGACCAGCGCCTGACGGCGGCTGTAATCGGTGCGCAAAGCGCAGTTGCGCTGCCATTCTGGGGTGAGGTTGGCGAAGAAATCTTGTGGGAGCTGTGGGAGATTGCGGCTCCATTTTTGCGCCATGAACTCAGAGGAATATGATTCTTTCCAAAGCTCACCGTATAAGGAAGTCAATGAGTTAAGAGTTAATGTTCTAAGACAAACATCGTTTATTCTTTCCTTGAAACTTACAACGGGAAGAAGTGAAGCTATGTCGTTACGAAAATGACCTTTGCCTGTGCTTTTGACGAAAAAATCAAAGAGAATCGAATTATATGAAGCGGTTAATGGCAATAATATTTCGCGATTTTTCAGTAATATAGTGAATCCTAGATCAATGTGCGCAACGTTCTTCGGAATGATAGCGCTTTGAAGTGTTCTTTCAGAAGATGCGCCAATCATTGTTCTTGAGGTAAGACGATAGTAATCCGTCACCTTTCTCGGTTCATCTTCGCCCGGCTCTGTCCAGGTTACTCGTGGTGTACGTCTGGCATATTCCTGCGCATCACATGCGGGAATATAGTTGGTACGAGGCAAGTAGTCGTCTGGCAGGCTCAACAGATCGAGGCAATCGTAGTCGCTATTTAGCGTGCAGTTTGCTCTTGGCGTTTTGTAGAATGGATTCCCTACAAAGAAATGTGGACCAGATAAAACCCATTGTGAGGCATCTTCTGGGAACTGTGTTTGTCGTTCAATAGTTTCATCTTTTTGTTGATTAGTTTCATGCCACATTTCCAGTGACAGATACTCACCCTGCAAATCTCCCAAACGCTTCGGCTGGTCAGCAAACTTCTCCAGTACTGCAACAAGCTGTGTGGCATGTAATGCTGGCAGACGAGCCTGCCAGGCAGGCGTTCCTTCGCCATCATAAAGACGGGCAAACAAAGAGAGTTCGTGCAAACCGACATTAATGAGACGAGAACGGTGACCGGTAGTATTCCAGAAAACTTTTACCTTTCCGTCAATTTCCTGTTCATCTTTAATACCTGGCACAGGCCCTTGATTGTTATGTTCAAACGATGTATCAATCGCGCTGACCGCATAAACATTCGACATATTGATGAAGGAAGGTGTCGCCTGCTGTGGCCCGTAAACATTAATACTGAACATCGTTGCGTGGTGCACTTCTGCAAACAAACTCAGTTCATTATGAAACTGAAAATGCGCCCTTAGCCTCGGATACACCGCCGCGCGTAACTGTCCCCCCTTCGGATCGTCATAAATGCCTTCTGGGTGCAGGAACCCTGCTACACCTTTTTCAGCGCCCAAACGCCACGCCTGCGGCAAGAAACATTTATACAGGTTGGTCTGCACACCACGTAGCACAGGGTAGTTCTGCTGCGCATTCAGGAAGTTCTGCATCCCTTCACAGCCTTCGTACTCACTGCGCCAGGCATCTTCGAGCTCAGGGATGTGAATAAAGGTCTGTTCACGCAGCGTTACCAGCTTTGACGCACTTAACTTGCGCAGCACAAACTCAGGCTCGTAATCACCCAGCACGCCCGCTTCCTGCCATTCCACTTTCAGCCACGGCGGGTTACCCAGCATCAGGTCAAAACCGCCGCGTTCGGCAAACAGATCGCTGAATTCTAAATCCCAGTGGAAGAAGCGGTGCTGTTTACGCAAAGCATCAACCACTTTCAGGCGCGGTAAATGGCGGAACAGCACATCGGTTTTCAGGCGACCGGTGCCGGAGAATAACGATTCTTCTTCCCGAATGCTTTCCTCTTCGTCAAACAAACCGGCCATGGTATTTGACTCAGCAGCGGTGAATTCTTCCGTCACCACAATACCGTCGAGCAGGGTCTCCAGATCAAACAGCCAGTCACTGCGATCCGGCAGTTCATCGGCTTTATCAATCGGCCAGAACCACAGCGCACACCAGTAGTCCATTACCCAGCGCAGTTTTTGATAGTCGCTATTGTCCTGGTGGCGTTTGCTGAACGTCTCGTCCTTGCTGCGCATGCTGGAGTGCAGCTGCGCTTCGGCTGGCAATGGCCAGACGGCATAACCATCGGCAGTGGCTTCGCGTTCAGCTTTAAGCTGCTGGCGATACGCACTCCACAACGTTTCTACTTTGCTGCTGATACGCTGCAAGTCATTAATTTCATGAGGCTCAAAGCTTGCGGTAAACGCTTTACGCCAGGCATCTAACAGCTTGTAATCATCCGGGTAACGCTGCTTAACCGTTTTATCGCTGTAGTTTGCCATGCCGCTATCTGGCAGCAGGAAGTGGAAAACCTGTTTTTCGTCACGCGGCGTATTCATTGCCAGTTCGGCAGGTTCACTGTTAAGCCAGCTTGGATCTTTGGCTTTTTTGTAGGTCAGTTCGCTTTTATTGAATACCTGACGACGGGTGCCTACCAGCGAGTTACCGCAGTGCAGCTGGTAACCGAACCAGGGTACAAAGGTGTCGCCGCTAATGGCGTTCAACCACAGGGAGACTTCCGCCAGCTCAACCGCCACCGGGTTTAAGTCAACGCCGAAGACGTTATTATCCGCGATGTACATTTTCACCCGTTGTAATTCCTGGGTGTACTGATCCTGCGAAATGCGTCGCCCTTCAGCCTGCTGTTTGTGGAACAGATAAGCTTCTGCTAACTGGTTGATGGCTTCGTTAAGGAACGCAGCACTTCCCATTGCCGGTTCGCAAACGGTGAGTTTTAAAATCGCATCGGCTTTAGCATGTGGGTCGGCTATCGGCTCAATTTGCTCTTTAAACAGCTCTTTAAGTGCATATTTAACTAACGATCGAGTCAGCACTTCGGGGGTGTAGTAAGACGCCGATTTCTCACGGTCACGCCCGGCCATGCGATAGATAAAGCTGCCACGGCGGTGAATACGCAGGCTACCGTCTTTCTCGTAGACCTTTTCGTCATCACGGTATTTAGTTATCTCATCGGCACTGACGAAGTAGCCGGTTTCCAGCTCGTTGAACTCTTCCCCGGCCTTTTTCACTTCGTAGAGATCGTGGCTGGCAAAGAATCCACGATAGGAGAGCAGCGCTTCATACACCGCACCTAACTGGTTAATCCCTAACTGGCGATAAGAAATACGCCCGCGACGCGCAAAGCGCCCTTTGCCTGGACGGCTAAGAGACATCGCCTGAATAACCTGTTGCAGCGTTTCGTTGCAGAAAACAACACGATTCAAATAAGGCGTGTTTTCTGCAGCGAAAAGATGGCTTTCCAGACGAGGGATTTTGAACTGGTTGCTGTGGACGCTGATCTGTTCGCCGCTGATCCAGTCGCTCTGGATCTTCTCGCCGCCTTTGTAGCCCTCACGCACCAGCTTGAACAGCATATTCAGGCTGTCATGCAGGTAGCGGCCATTTCTGTCCTCTTCGCTGGTAAGCGGGATCATTTCCAGGTCACGCAGTGTTTCCAGGCTGTAGCCTTGCAGATAGGTCCGCGCCTGCATGGGTGCATAGCCCAGTTCCGGACGTGCTTCGATATAGAACAGGAACAGCAGGCGGTACATATAGCGCAGGCATTCGCGGCTGAGATCTTCCGGGTTAACGGCACGACTCCCCGTATAGTTCGCCAGCCCGCGCTCAATGAGGTAGCGCATCGCTTCATTACCGAGCAGCTCGATACTTTCACGCAGCGCATATTTCAGATCTTCGGATACCCCAAACGCATGTTTGTGGGAATTGTCATCCAATGAATCGAGATAAGGTGCGCCACTGCCTGGCATGAGCGAATCTTTGTGCAGTAACACCGCCGTCGCTTTCAGCGTTTCCGTTTCGCGGCGGCTTAAAATCTCTTCGAAATCAAAACGCAGCAGGCGGTTTTGCGCCCACTTGGTGCGGTCCAGTAACAGCAACTGGCGGTTGCCAAGCAGCAAGACAAACCGCGGTGGTTCTGGCTGAGTGAAGACTTCTGTCGAAATCAGATCCTGCCAGGAACGGTATTCACCACGGGCATTTTTACGCAGATTATCACGGTGCTTTTTATCTACATCAACCGGGAATTGAGCCTTCAGCAAGGATAACGCCAGTGGATCGAGAGTGCCCTCTTCCACATCGTGGGCTTCAACAATCCATAACCACGGGCTGCCATCCACACTGTTATAACGCGCCAGAACAGGGAGAGGTGAACCGTCCTCCAGCACCTGAATTTGCGGGTTCAGTTCATAGCCTAAGCCCTGCATCAGTGGCTGCCAGCGGCTGCGTTGATCCACCAGTCGTTGCGGGATCTGGCGCTGTTTTTCCTGTTCAGCTAACTGGCGGAAGAAGGCTGTCGCCAGGCTGTTTAGCTGATTCCAGGGTGCCCGGTAACCCGGCGTAAACTCTTCGCCTTTTTCTCTGGCAGCTCGTTCCACTTCGCGAGCGGCATTTTCCTGTTCGTTCCACGGCTCCAGAACATCGCGGATATCGCTGGTAAACACTTCGCCCAAATAGTGGTTGGAGTAAAATTCGTTTTCGTTATTAATACCGACCAGCGCCATGATTAACCCTCCGCTCCGGTGATAACAGCAATGACCTGAATGTAGGGTTCTTTTTCTGTGGTCATCGTGTCCTCAATCCATTCGATATAGCTGTTAAAGTTGTGTTCAATTTCACGCTGGCGCTGCTCTTTACGGCTCTGTTTAACTGACTCTTGCTGTTTATTTTCAGCAAAATCCATCTCCAGCTGGCTTATCTGACGCCCTTTGAGTTTCTCCAGCTTTATCAGATGTTCATTGAGCTGTTGATTAATTTTGTCTTCGAACGCCTGACGATCATGCGCAAAAACATCGCGAGCATGATCAATCGCTTTTTCCAGTAGCTGCTGCTGGCGCTGATGGTTACGTAGCTCGCCACCGGCATTGGTCAGCTTTCTGCCAAGCTGTGGATTGTTTGCCAGGAATTCAGCAAACGGCAAACTCCCGGTTAGCTGGTCAAGATTAAAACTCACCACCAGCCATGAATTCACCATCGGGTGGGATTTACGATTCGGGAATAAACCCGAAAGAATAAAATGGTCTTCATCCGGCGAAAATAGATGTGGCAGGCGAATCACCGGGGCCTGATGACGACCAAAAGCAGACTGCATTTTGTCATCTAACCACTGCACCACCGGGTTGATTTGCCAGAGATAATGAATATCTGGCCAGGCGTGTTGCTCCCCACGGGAACGGATAATGGAATCAGTGATGACTTTTTTATCCTGGCTTAGGTAAAGCTGGCCATTTTCCGGGGTGATTTCTGGAGGAAGCTGATTAAAGCGTCGGCGTAACTCTTCCGGTGCCACTAGCGACAGAGTGTTATCAGGCAAGGTTTCAAATTGAATACGTTGGCCACTGGCTTTCAGATAACCCAGGGCTTTTTCACAGTAGGTTTGTTCATCAGCGAAGAGGCTGGTATCAGTGGCCGTTAGTGACTGAATGTCGTTGGAAACCACATTACTCAGTTCGCTGAATAAATCATGTTCAGCACTTTCACCGACGTGACTGTTCAGCAGCTCATCGAAGAGGCTGGCAGCATTATTGCTACCTTTCATCATGTAGCCTGCGACCAGTTCTTCTTCCTCTTCCTGGGTAAATTTGCCCGTGAATTCTGAACTGTCACCGATATTTTTCTGCGCTTGCTCATCTTTGTTGATCAGCACTTGCAGAACGCGCATATCGCCATTGATTTGCGGTTCGTTTGCTTCAGTTAGCAAGTAACGAATTTGTGGAACGTGCTTTTGCCCGTAGCGGTCGATACGCCCGTTACGTTGCTGGAATACCATCAATGACCAGGGAATATCGAAGTGAACCATTTTGTGGCTCAGGTGGTGCAAGTTGATACCTTCCGATGCCACATCCGAACAGATCAGCAAACGCAAGGGTGACTGTTGCTTACCGAAGGCTTCAACAGTCTCCATCAGCACGGTATCACCCTGGTCTCCACGTAATGTAGCGACTTGCTCTGGTTTGATTTTGAGATCTGCAAGCAGTTGCTGGTGCAAGAATTCCAGCGTTTTTATGCTCTCGGTAAAGATCACCAGACGATCGTCAGTATTATTCGCTTTCCATTTGAGATCGTTGCGGATGGTTTCTAGCAATAGCTGGTATTTGCTGAACTGACTGGCATCAACATTATTCAACGCCAATAACAAAGAGTGCAGTTCATTAATTTGGCTCTGGCTATTAACTTCTTTGCGACTTTCCAGGCGTTTCAAACGATTCGCGACGACGCTGGCACAAGCCATAGGGCTTGAGAATAGCGCTTTCTCCAGCGTGATTTTGAACAAACGACCTTTGTTTGCTGAAGTATCTTCATCGTCGTCATCGCGGAATTTACTTTCCAGAAGACGGCGGTAAACCTCTTCTTCTGCGGATGTCGCTTCTCGTTGAAGTTCCTTGATTTCACGCTCAGGGAATTCGCCAGCCATTTGGTCTTTCACGTCTTTCTTGAAGCGGCGCACAACCAAATTTTTATCCGCGAAATCGGTGTATTCATACTCTTTTGGATTAGCGATCGCCGTGGGATCAAGCATGTTCATCAGGCTGGCAAAACTTTCAGCTTTCCCATCGTGAGGGGTCGCAGAGAGCATAATTAACGTATCGCTTCGCCCGGCCAACAATTTCGCCAGTTTGCTACGTAATGAACTGCTGCCACGCTCGGCGACGTTATGGGCTTCATCAATAACGATAATGTCCCACCAGGCGTTTTCCAGATGGTGACGGTATTCGATGTCTTGTTTCAGGGTATCGATGGAAATAATCGTTTTATCAAAATAGTGAAACGGGTTGTGGTTCGTGGGGATACGGTTGCGTACTTTTTGCAGACCAGCAGAGTCCAGACGGGTTAAAGGAATGGCAAAACGACTCCAGAACTCTTTCTGAAACTGGGTCAGCATCGATTTAACCGCCAGCACCAGAATACGTTTACCACGGCCACGGCGGATTAACTCGGAAACCAGAATGCCCGCTTCGAGCGTTTTACCCAACCCTACCGCATCGGCAATCAAAATTCTTTGGCGTGGCTGTGCCAGCGCCATCCGCGTTGGATCAAGCTGGAAAGGCATCGAATCCATCGCCGCGTTATGACCAAAGTGAACCAGACTATCCGTCGGTACTCGCTGGCGAAGCTGGCTTTCGATATAAAGTTGTGATGCCTGATAGTTGGCTGAGTCGTCCTCTACCAGCTTCGTTTTTGCAGGATCCAGTATTTCTATATTTTCTTCCAATCCTGTTAGAAACAACCCTTCTTTACCGCGTACCAGTTCAGAAATGCCGTCACAAATAAGCAAGTGACCACCATCACCACTGTTGTCCGCGCGACGAATACGCCACTCTGCGTCACGAATGACTACCCGCATCCCGGGTGCATAATTTTGTTCGTTCATCGGTTTTTCTGTCTGTTGTAGCAGCAATGCAAATCGGCGGTTTATCGGCACCAGCACGGCATACTGCGATAAAAAAGAGGGAGTTAAAGAGTATCACGATGGCTGATTAATGTGATGGCTTAATGGGAGATATCTCGCAATAATTTAGTTTATTTATTAACCAGAGACATGAGAATAGTGCGCTTCGTCAACCCCCTGCCCTGAACAGGCAGGGGGCGTTCAATTACCCGACAATAATGTAGCTTCGCAGACCATTATCCGGAGCGATAAGTCTTGCCCTACTGGAAGCGACTATTTCGACTTGCCGAGATGGATGTTCTTCGAAGTCAAAGAATGAATCCCCCTGGCAACGCCAGTAGCCAAGTCCCATATCCAGCAATAGATAACCTGTGCTGCCATCTTTGAATGATACGGTTAACTCACGGCCATGGTCAGTCGTTCGGTTATCACCAATAAACCATGAAATATTCCCGGACCAGGCAGGGCCAAGATACCCTTCCTCCAGCAATGTCCTCACCACCTGTTCCCGGTCTTGCTCATTGAGCCATGCGTTAAATAACGAGTCATGTTGACGCGAACTGTAGTCGAGTTTTTTCACCGATATCGAGAGTGCCGCTCGTTCTGCCATTCCTTGTTCGACCAATTCAGTCAAAAGTTCGGCCAGCAGACGTGCAGTGAAAGGACTATTCACATAACGATCGCTATATTGTACCTGAGCTATTTCACGTTTTTCGGCGAAAGCACGCTTCCAGAATGGGTGCTGATTACTTATAAGTGCCCAGAAACGTGACCCAAAGCCTTCCAGCGAGCCATCCAGTTGGTGCGATAAATTGATTCGAACAACTCCTGCAGGCAACTCAGGTAACAGTTCTTCCGGGGAGAACGCATCTCCAGGAAGCACCTTAGCAACATGCACCGGACAAGATACAACAGGACTCGTTGCGCTCTGTCCCCAGCTTTCACCAGGGGTGGTAATGGCATCAATGCCTGCAGCCCACTGTAGGCAATGATCATCACCAACAATTTGCGCCAACCAGTGACCTTTACCTTGGGTAAGTTGGCTCTCAGTGATAGGACGGATGCATAATGTATTACCCGGCATACCTGACAATGCCGACAACTGATGGCGTATTTTCTCAGGTAACTCAGCTAATACAGTGGTGATTAACAGCTCGACCTTGCCTCCCGAGGATGCAAACCGCAATGCATCCTTCAACAGTGGCCACTGTGCAAAATCCCACTCTTCTGTCACTCCGGATATCACCAATGAGAGAGCACCGTAACGCCCTGAACTGAGACTCTGCGATAAACGCAGCATCAGGGGGATAGTTTCAACTCGGCTGCTCTCCCCGAAGAATTGATATTCCGGTGCTAGTTTTAGCATCTGCAAACGCGTACTGGTGAGCAATGGCAAGGGACGATGACGATCCAATTTGCTGACATAGTGCTGACTGTCGTAACTGAGTAAGCAGTGATGACAGAATTTATCGCATGAGCAATCCAGTAATTTTTTTGCGTAGTTAAAGACTTCGCCCCAGAGGTCAATTAGTTGAACCGCATAACCCGCGCCACCAGCGTTATTGTCATAGATAAAAATGGAGTATCCATAAGCATTGTTACTGTCGCGGGATTGCTGTGTAGTGATGCCCAGCTCGGTATTTTCAATACCTAATTTATGCGCCAACCCTTCACGTAATGCGACAGCCAGGGAACGTGCAGCAACATCATCAGTAATCAGCAAACCGTTTTCGTCATTAAGCTGCAGTTCAACCATGTCTGTACGGCTGCTGTAACCTAGCCACAAATCTTTATGAACATGACCATGGCATAGCTTGCTGCTGCCCTGCCGATCATTACTGCCGCCACGTAACAGAAGATGCGTATTTTCTAGTGCAGGATTTTTGAGTGCTGTCGGTGTGCGTTCAGCTTCCGTTTGTGACTCAGTGCGACCACAAGACAAGCAAATGGCATAGCCTTTACCGAACTCACCATCGCTGAAATGGAATAACTCACCACTATTACTGAAACGGTAACGCCCCAGTGATGTATCTGGCAGAGAAACCCATACAGCTGAAGGTACCAACACCCGAGGGTCCTGATAAGGCAATTGTGCGGGCATAGACACATCGTTATGGGCTTGATAACGGATATCGGTTGCAAAACCAATCGGTTGCAAATAGCGCCTCACAGTAAGTAGTGATTTTTCTGCACCACAATGGCTACAACCTGCAGGATATGTTGCGCTGGTAGACCCCGCGCCACACTGGCGGCAGTGCCAGAACCACGGAATATGATGGTCGCCTTTTAGCTCCTGCCCACTCCCCAATACTTTACCGAGCATAATTCCTGCGGACCGGTAGACTTTTCCGCCTAAAACCACATCAGCACCCGGTGCATATTCACGCAATGCTGTAGGCAAATCACGACTTGGCAGTTTCTCGAGACTACGTGAAAAATTCTCTGTCCCCTCTTTCTGATCCAATTGACTGGCTTTTAAAGCTTTACGCTTTTCAAGTTCATCAGCTGTCAGGAAGTTAAAGTTAACCACCCCCACAGGGAAACCGTGTCCAGGAAGAAAAGCTTCACTGATCAGTTTTGAAAAAAGATATGCGCTACGATAATCACGTAATTGATAGGCAATTGCTTTACCGGCAGGAGTCTCTTCCCAGGCAATATTGTCTGCTTTCAAAGATTCAATATTTTGCAGCAAAATAGCGAGTTGATTACGCCAGTGAAGCTCCGCTTTCTTCATCATTGTATTGGTACGGGAAAGTAGCTGGGAAGCAGTGAGAGACGTTAATATCGTTCCCTGAACCAGCCGCTTCAGCTTGTTAGCCAATGCTTCTGATTGACCATCCATCCAATTCAAGAAACGCTGGCACTGGCTATCTTCCCCCTCAAAAAACCATTTACAACTCAGCTTCGTCGCATCCGGCACTTCTGCTCTTAAAAACAGACCGAGCACCAACGCATTAACATGCCGTTGAACAATGCTGTCGCTCTCAAAGCGTACCTGTGGTGCCTTGGAACATGTATTAAACGGCCAGAGAGGGTCCTTGAAGACTTCCATACCATGAGCAGTATTTTTGCATAAGGTGATTGCTGCTGAAGCCGTTTCCCCTCTACGCCCGGCACGGCCAGCACGCTGCAAATAGTTAGCAGGAGCAGGGGGGACATTATTCATCGCGACCAGGCTCATGCCGCCAATATCTACTCCCATTTCCATAGTGGTAGAACAATTCAACACGTTCACTTTCCCAGTCTTAAACTGTTTTTCGTTAAACTGGTTTTGTTGTGGTGTACGCTGCGCCGAATGCTCTTCCAGACGATACCAGCCATCTTTCAGTGCCAGCCTGTCGCTACGGGTAGACCACACACCTTCACGACGAGCACTCTTGATTTGCGGATCATTTTCCAACCATTGCAACCGCTCATCTCTAGGCAACTCACCGCCACCAGATAACCGCCAGTGACGCATTGGCAATTCCGGCATCTCAACCAATACGGCTTTCTCAGGAGCAATGCCTTCGCTTCCAGGTAAATAAGGTGAGTGACCTAACAGAGTTACATCAAGTGCGCGCCGGGTATAAGGACAACGCCAGATTTCTTTTGGGCTGTAAAAATAAGCTTGTTCTTTAATATCAAATTGATAACCCGACTCAAATTGACGTAGATTTGGCCTGATGGCATCCCAGGCCTCTTTCATTAAATTGTTAACTAAATCTTTCCAGTAAGTTTGATCTGGCTGAATAGCTGGGAATACAGCCACCAGTAACTTAATAACCCGGTTGTAATGGCGATCCCGAATTTGGGGCCAAAGTTGATCACGCTTCTGCTCTTTATATTTTTTATCCGGCCCTTGCAGCATTTTTACTGGGAAACGTGCCCCCATCCAACGGGGATATTGTTCATTTTCGTAAAAGACAGCACTGTTTTCGCGAATAAAGAAATCAAGGGTAATTTTCAGTAGATTACGCCATTCGGCAAGTTGCTTATCAGGATCTGGAAGAAGGCTTTTCCAATCCTGAGGACAACGATTCACGTTATCAATAAAAGGATAATGAATAGCAACGAGACCCAAATTTTCTAACGTCCATGCATTTTTAGGACGGCGTCCAAATTCACTGTACAGACAAAAATCGGCAAACTGATGTTTGGTTAAATCAAGCCCAGAGATTTCTTTGAAACTACCTCGCATTCGGTCAGCCAGGTCTACACTACCGGATAGCTGCTCGACCAATGTTTGCCAGGAAACAGATTTAACCTTCTGACCACCCGAACCAGAAAGTAATACTTCCACTGCCTGAGCATGTGCTTCGCTTTGTGAACTGATGGCTGCCGTAATGGTATTCAAAGCGAGAATTTCATTTGGGCTTAACACTTCATGTGAGGTTATCGCCTTACTTAAAGCCTCGACTGCACTCTTAAATATTGGAACTACAGAGAATTGGGCAATATAAGGTTTGAGCAATTCTTTCTGCTCATCGCTCAAACCAGCAGAATGCTCTGTTATGTTCGCTAACTCTTGATAGCAAAGGGTTCTGAGGGTTGATTTATCTGCATCTTGCTGTAAGCGTGCAGAAATTCGTGCCGTACCCTGACGGGAATCAGTAAAAGTCAGTAACCGACGACCATTGAAAGGCCCTTGCTGTTCTTCCAGGTTTTTTGGTAATGGGGAGAATTCAAGTAACGTTGGAATAATGTCACTTAGAAAGAAAGGTGCCCCCAAACGCAGTGGGCGAAATAAAGGGTTATTTTTCCGCTCAGCATCACCACAGCAAATACAAGTAAAAAACGTCGATTTCCCTGCATCACGGTTTTCCGGTCTCAGCAAATTCACTTCATAACCAACTGCGGAATTACTGACTATTTTCCCTTGGCTGTTCTCTTCGAGTGAGACAAATGTTTTCTCACCGGTATCAGCTAAAAGACGATCAAACTGGTGACCGCTCTCTTCGCTGTCTTCATCTTCATCCTCACGATATAAGTCTACTTCAAGAGCAAACTCGTCTTCATCGGCAACAGTTGGTTGTGCAGACAACCATGTAGTGCCATCATTTTTTAATTCTTCCTTTGCCGATAAATAAGCTGTGCCACAGCCGGAACAACGGAGTACTTCGAAGACTGGTGCACCACAATCACAAAACAGGCGTTGCTCAGACCAAATTTGTCCAAATGACCAATCCTTATTCTTTAATTCATGAGATTTATGGGCACATTGCCGATTTGAACACGCCCATAGCCCAGCCAGAGTTCGAATAAACCCGTGCATACGTAAAGGAGTAAAAGCCAGCGAATTATCTGATGTATCTGCACGTGCTTTAGCCATGAGATCAAGTAATTGCAATAATTCCCTGTTGGAAATTTCAGGCCAAATATGCCGAGCAATCGCCATTAATTCACTTAAACGCACTGCTGGGTTCTTTTGCTGAGTTAAGGCTCGCCGTAGTTCTTGTGTCACTCGGTACTGACAAAGCTGCTGATAAAGTTCTGTCGGATTAAGATTATTAAGTAAAGTTAATGACAATGGAAATTCAGCTCGAATATGCGTATCAGATATAGGAGGGATCTGACGGTAACCACGTACTACTTTTACATTCCGCTCAGTCACACCGGCCAAATCAGCAACAAATTTTGCCAGTTCTTGATTGCCCTCGACTGAATCTTCACCAATAGTGGCCGATGTTGCAATGACCTGAACAGGATTATCAGTCCCTGGACCGACATTAAAGGCCTGCATGACGCGGCGCAGTAATAATGCCAGCTCTGCCGCCTGGGAACCAATATAACTATGCGCCTCATCAAGAACGATATATTTCAACATTCCCTGTGATTTATCAACGATAGGAGCATCTTTACGTCGAATAAGCATATATTCCAGCATGGTGGTATTCGTCACCATAATAGAAGGTGGGGACTCGTATATTTCCTCTCTACTCAAAGCTTGTTCTGGAACTTTTTTCTGCTCTTCCTGAACCTCATATTTCGTGTGTTTCGTTTCACCGTTATAAAGTGCAAAACGAATTTTTCCTTTAAACCCTTTGGTCCAGTCACGTAACCGTTCCTGTTGGCTGTTGATTAGGGCATTAAGAGGATACAAAAAAATAGCCTGAGTACCTATCAGTGACTGCCTATGAGCCTCTTGCTGACGAATCAGATCTTCCAGCACAGGGACCATGAAACATTCTGTTTTTCCTGACCCAGTACCACTGCTCACTAATAAGGATTGTTTATCTTCAAGAATAGTACGCCAGGCTGTTAGCTGGTGGGAAAAGGGCACTGGCGCATGACTGAGTGCATTAACCAAATGGTTAGATATGAGTTGGTTTCGAAGCCCATCCATTGTTTCACTGGCAGGCATCCAACCAAAAGTACTTTCAAATACGGGGTCGGCAAGCAGAGAACCTTGTTGCCCTGGTGCTCTGAAGTACTGAGATTCCAGATACTCAGTCAGCGATTTGCTACGTAATGCCAGTTGGCTCACCACCGATCGCACTGCACGCTGATGAAGTTGATTTAAAAGCGGCGCATAATGTAGTTGCTGGACTTTCATCAATGACAAACTCCTGCTTGCTCAAAATAATACTGATAAATGATCCCCAACTGTTGCGGGGCTTGTTGATAGTGTATTTCGAATAGTGAAGAAAGCTGGTGCATTACATTATTATCTTTATGAGATAACAACGCGGCGACCAACATCAAATTAAATAATTTCTCAAATTTTTGTTGGTAACTATCTTCGATCCAAAACTTTTTAAATATAGATTTCAGATCAGGCGATATAGCAGTTAACCATTGTTCCTTGGTAAAGGTTCCAACACGGCCAAAGCTATCCGGAGTACGTAGCAGCATCTGTTTTGCTTCATTAAACTGCTCACGATCAACAGATGAAATTCCGACACAGACTGATTGTGATAATTTCAAATTCATTTGAAGCATATTGGCAATCGCTGCGAATCGACGGTCAATCGCGGCTTTATTACTAATAAATACAACAAATGGCTGTAATATATTTAACGCCAGCGCTTCATCACCAAACTGAGTTGCAAGAGAAAAATAACAATCATGAAAAGATTTACTCCAATGCTCGAATGGAATCCAACCCCATGAGAATGGCAATTCATTTTGCATATCGTAAATAAGCTCACTATCACCAGACAAACAGGATGTGATTAAGAGCTGAATTAAAGCCAGTGGGTCCCTGGATAGTTTATTAAACAAATCGTGCGTATGCAGAGGTAAGTCATCAGAGCTTTTATATTTTTTTAAATACTCGACTATTGAATAAGCAGATTGCTGCAATGGATTGTTTATCACATTGGAAAGCAGTGAGTTTATCTCCCTCTTACGTTTTGACTGCTCCGGCTCACAAAGTGATTTAATTAACAATTCATCGTGTACGGGTAATTTATCGCTCCATCTTAATAATGGTTCAACACGAATATAGTTATCTAGCTTGCCAATTATTAACCAAGGCCCACTGCTATCACTCTTTGACGGAAAATCATAACCTAATGCATCTTTCTCTAAGGTCATAAAGCATGAAGCAGGATCTGTAAGTGAAACTGCTTGTACAATTATTTCACTAGCTCGATCTTGTGGAAAGCTAATTGCGTCCTCAACATCAATATGTAGACGATCATCTCGTTCAATAAACTTACCATCATATCGTTTTACGTTTAGCGTTGAACCGACCTTTCCTAATTTTTCAGCGTAAAAATCAAGATGCAATGAGCTATTTTTCGCCCATGAGCACGCTAGAAGCGACTTTAAGAGGTTATATTTCTCATATAGAGAAATTTGTTGTAAGTTTTCATTACGCCCAGTAAATAATGGAATATCCATGGATAAAAAATGATAATTTTTAGAAAGTGGATTCTCATCTTTTAACTCTATGTTTAGAAAACCTTTTCCCACTGGAGATATTGTTAGCAAGTCAGCACTCACCCCATGTAAATGGTTTATTGATGCAATACCTTCAGAAAATGTCTCACCTTCATGATTAACAAATCGACCACCTGCCACAGGAGAGGGTAATAGCAGCTTAAGATTACAACCATCACGCCAGGTAACACGCAGGTCTATGGTAATATTTTTAGAAACATTACCGTCGAAAGGAACGATACACTCTTGAGCTAGATAGTCAGTTTTTAATAAATAATTTTCGTTATTTGTATACTGCTCCACCCGCGTCTCAGCAATCCCGGAAAGAGTAACAATACCTTTTTGGGCTGAGTCGGGAACAATTTTAATATCAAAATCTGCAGGTAGAACTACCATTCGGCCACTGAATAACACTTCATTATTAACCACATGCCGTACTTCAATTTGCCCTTTCGGTATTGCAGTTGAGACTGGGGACCATGTAATGTTCCCTGAACGTATTGAACGCCAGTAAAGCTCGTGCTCAGGAACAATTCCATGCTGAAGTTCCTTTTTCCAGGCTATCTTAGGATTGGCTCGATGAACAGGATAGTCTGACTTAACCAGATCGACTTCTGAAGGTTTAATGAAATATTCAGTAGATGAATCAAAAGCTTGGCGAGTACGGACTGTACAAACCGCGCCATCATGTAAAATAACGCTAAATACCCCACTGACTTTCGTTAAACTACGGGCACTGTTCTTCAAAACCCGTGGAATATCAAACTCGCCATCCCCACTAATGTCCAGCTGACTATTTGTCGGCAACGAAATAAATAGAGATTCTTGAACCGAACTTACAGAGCCCATGCCGAATAGTTTTAGCTGTGACTCACTTTCGTTCATTTTTTCAAAAACCCATGGAAGATCTTCTGTCAGCTCATATCCTCCTTTCGGAATGCCTTTGCCTATGAGTGCCGGTCCTTCAAACAGCATTAATGATATTTCTCCCATCGCTTCCACGCCTGAGATTTTTTGTGTCGCTGCTGGCAATAACTCGACCTGCCAGTCTTGGTGTTCATGACGGCTTAACATCGCCAGTCGTGCCCCACCATTTTTCCATTGTGCAGAAATAATAAGCCGGGATTGATCTTCTTGTATTTCACATTCAAATAAGGCTTTAAGCTGTTCATTACGTAGCATTCCAGGAAAACGGAAGCGCGCATCACAGAACCAACTGTCATCGACATCGATCCAAATTCTTTCTATTAAGATGCCAGGAGCGACTCGGGTTTCTGATGTTTGTGAAAGTAAACGCCTGACTATTTCTGCTGCATTTTCTTCCAGAAGAACGAGAGGTAGTTGGTGATGCCAGTTTGGCAATGTCTTGCGTAGTGAGGCAATGGGATCTCCCCCCTGATGACCACTTTCGTTAAGAAGTTTAGAAAGCGTCCAGCAAAATTCACCCGCTACTTCATAGACAAGCTCGTTTTGCATTGTACCAGGAATAGTGTCACTCAAGTCTTCCGCAATCTTCACTGCTGAGACATTACCTTGTGACCCTCTCAAAGCCTGATAAATCCGCCTAAAGTAGTTTATTAAATAACCACTCTCGTTTTCTATCATACGCACTGGCAATCCACCTTCGCAGGCCAGTGTATGTAAGTAGCCTGAAGCTTGCCCTAGACTCCTCACTTCTCTTTTCCAGTGCCGTATACCTTCACTAACAAGCTTTTGGCGATGTGGATAAGGGATTTGCCAGTTTATGGACTGTAAAATAGCATCCCATTTTGGGTGCCCAGCAGTGTGATTCCGGCGAATAAACTCGGCTGCATAAAGGCAGAACAAGGCGTCACTGTAGGAAATAAAAACAGTTTTTGGATAGGTTCTGGGAACATGATTACAAAGAAGCTTGGCTAGCTCTTTGTATTCCTTTTCATTGCAGCGGTAAGCATAGAGTGCCCTGCCGTCAGAAGCGATTAATGAACGATTTAAAAAGAACGTCTTGAGCCAATGCAGAAGTGGGTTAACAGATGTCTTCACAAGCAGCCTATATCTTATTGATTCAATGCATAACACATTACTACGATAGGTAGAAAGCTCAACGGATTCACCGGGCAGAATGTGATGTAAGTCATTTATGTCTTGAATAATTTTGATACAATCATCACAAAATTTTGAGGGCCAAACTTCCCTCTATGACATGGTGGCGATGAAGCTCTAATACCACAACACATCGTCACGATCACAGGAATAGCAATGCTAGCTCAGATCTTTGAACATTTGTTTCAATCTATTGATTCCACATTCGTTACTAACGTATTCATTTGGGCGGTTATTTTCGTATTTTCGGGTGCCTGGTGGTGTGACCATAAAAATATTCATAGTAAATTTCGTGAATATGCCCCAACACTTATGGGTGCATTAGGTATATTGGGTACCTTTATCGGTATTATTATTGGATTACTTAATTTTAATACAGAGAGCATTGACACCAGTATTCCCGTATTACTAGGAGGTCTGAAAACAGCGTTTATAACAAGTATTATCGGGATGTTTTTTGCCATTCTATTCAATGGATTAGATGCTTTTTTCTTTGCTAACAAACGTAGCAAATTACAGGAAATGCATCCAGAGTCTGTCACTCCAGAAGATATACACCGTGAGTTAAAAGAGCAAAACCAACATCTTGAGAAAATGATTTCCGGCATGAGTGGCAACGAAGAGGGTTCACTTGTTGTACAAATGAAACTATTACGCAATGAAATTAATGATTCCTCCCGTGCACAAATTACAAATCATGCCGAGTTTAGTAACAAACTATGGGAACAATTACAACAATTTGCGGACTTAATGGCAAAAGGTGCAACCGAACAAATTATTGATGCATTGAGACAAGTCATTATTGATTTTAATAATAACTTAACGGAACAATTCGGTGAGAACTTTAAGGCACTTGATGCTTCGGTAAAAAAACTTGTCGATTGGCAAGAAAATTATAAAACCCAAGTCGAGCAGATGGGCGCACAGTACCAACAAAGTGTCGAATCATTAGTTGAAACACGTGGTGCAGTCGCTGGTATCTGGGAGGAGTGCAAAGAGATACCACTTGCAATGGCTGAGTTACGCGATGTTTTGCAGGTTAACCAACATCAAATAGGCGAGTTATCTCAGCACCTTGATGCTTTTGTATTGTTACGTGATAAAGCAACCGATGCAGTTCCGGCTATCCATGAAAAACTGAATGAAGTAGGTGAAATGCTTAAAGCAGGTGCCTTGAGTGTCAGCACCTCCCTGGGGCAAACAGGAGAGGAACTACTTACCAATGCAAATGCCATGCGCATTGCCCTGGATGAAGGCTCAGAAGGTTTCAGACAGTCGGTTACTCAGACTCAGCAAGCATTTGCATCAATGGCACATGATGTAAGTAATTCTTCTGAGACTTTGACTTCAACTTTGGGTGAAACCATTATTGAAATGAAGCAAAGTGGTGATGAGTTCTTGAAGTCTCTTGAATCACATTCTAAAGAGCTTCACCGTAATATGGAACAAAAAACAGCCAGTGTTATTGAACTCTTCACTAAAACCGGTGATAAATTTAATCAACAGTTATCTAATAATGCAGATAATATGTTTGGAACCATCCAATCAACATTTGACAAAGCAAGTGCTGGTTTGAATTCCCAGGTAAAAGAATCAGTCGAGCGCTTTGGTAGTTCCATCAACGAACAACTGCACGCTTTTGAACAAGCTACTGAACGTGAAATGAATAGAGAAATGCAAGCACTAGGCAATTCATTACTGGCAATCAGCCAGGGATTTGTTAAAAACTACGATCATCTAATAAAAGAATATCAAAGTGTTCTTGGCCAACTACAACCATTAATTAACTCAAGACAAAACCGTGGGTAACAATCAATGGATAACATTATAGGCAAAGCTACCCCGAATAAAACCCAAGATAATGAACACTGGGTTTCTATGTCAGACCTAATGGCCGGACTGATGATGGTATTTATGTTTATTTCTATTGCTTATATGCATTATGTGCGTATTGAAAAAGAAAAAATAAAAGAAGTGGCTGTTGCCTATGAGCAAGCTCAACAGCAGCTTTATAATGCTTTAGAGGTTGAGTTTTCGAAAGACCTACCATCCTGGGATGCCGAAATCGATAAGCAAACCCTTGAAGTAAGATTTAAATCCCCTGATGTTCTTTTTGGATTAGGCAGCTCAGACTTAAAACCAAAATTCAAAGAAATTCTCAACGACTTTTTCCCACGCTATTTGAAAGTATTAGATGAGTATAAGCAGCATATTACTGAGGTCCGTATAGAGGGACATACCAGTACAGATTGGACGGGTGCAGCCAATCAAGATATTGCCTATTTTAATAATATGGAGTTATCTCAAGGAAGAACTCGCGCAGTATTACAATATGTATATTCTTTAAAAGAATCAGCTGCTCACCAAAAATGGGTGAAAAGTAAATTTTCTGCGGTAGGATATTCATCTTCACATCCAATTCTTACCCCTGAAGGAAAAGAAGACCCAAGCCGTTCACGACGAGTCACGTTTAAAGTTATTACAAATGCCGAATTACAAATTCGTCGTATTATTCAGGAATAGTCAAAATGAAGCTAACCCTTGATTTTTCTGAATTGATTGCGCTAGGAAAAAAAATGCTTCCTTCTGGTGCTAAATTTTCTCTTAATGAAGCACTTGTTGTATTCGATCCTATTGACATTGAATTGTCTGCAGGAAAGGAAGTCAGTATTGCTGACCTTGATCCTGGTAGTGGTTTAATTTCCTACCAAGGTCGTCAAGTTCTTCTATATATTCGGGATCACTCCGGACGATATGATGCTGCTATTGAGGATGGTGAGAAAGGAAAAAGATTTCATATCGCATGGTGTCGAACTCTTGATGAAATGCGCCAGAGAAATCGTTTTGAACGTTACCATGCAACAAACCGTGTTGATGGTTTATTTGAAATTGACGATGGTTTAGGTCGCAGTCAAGATGCTGACTTGAGAGTTTGCATGAATTGCCTTGAACGACTAAATTATAAAGGTAGCATTGATAAGATACAAAAGAGAATAATATTTAAATCATTCTCCTTAAATAACTTTTTCTCTCACTACAGTACTTGTTTCCGTCATATGCCAAAAGGTATTCATGATAAAGCAAATAGTGGCTATGTAGATAATTGGAAAGATATTTCACGATCTGTACGTGAACAATCAAGCTATAAATGTAATGATTGCGGTGTTGACTTAAGCTCCACACGCCAGCTCTGCGATGTTCATCATAAAAATGGTGTTAAATACGATAATTCAGCAGAGAACTTGCATGTTCTTTGCAAGGATTGCCATCGCAAACAACCTCTCCACGAAGGGATATTTGTTACTCAAGCTGAAATGGCAATTATTCAACGTTTGCGTTCTCAGCAGGGGTTATTAAAGGCTGATTCTTGGAAAGATATTTATGAGCTAACTGACCCATCTGTTCACGGTGATATTAACATTATGCAGCACAAAGGATATCAAACTCCGGTTCCAGGTTTAGACTTACAGAACTCTGCACATGAGATTATTGCAACTGTAGAAGCTGCATGGCCCACATTAAAAATCGCAGTGAATTTAACCGAAATACAAGTAGAAGGTTGGGAAATTTTCACAGTTGGTGAACTCGTTAAACAGATACAATCTGGGGTTATATTTTAATTCAGTAAAAATTTGAAAGAGACCTGATATTCACTCAGGTCTCAGTGTAAGCAAACCCGTTTTAGTTCCACGCACTTTTCGAGATTTCCGGGTTTTCAGGAATCAGCCGGTACTCTTCCGGTGTCAGGTTATTCAGGAATTCATGAGGGCGCTCACTGTTATATTCAGCCAGCCGGCGCTCTGTGATTTCTCGCGCTTCACTCAGCGTTCTGAACAGATAAAAATCCAGGATTTCTGTACGGTACGTCCGGTTGAACCGTTCGATAAACGCATTCGGTGTCAGCTTTCCCGGCTAAATAAATTCCAGTATCACGCCATGCTCTTCGGCCCATTGCGCCAGAGCCAGGGAGACCAGTTCCGGGCCATTACCCATCCGCATCTTCAGCGGATATCCACGGTTTGCTACGATCCTGTCCAGTAACCGGACAACCCGCTGGGCCGGGATATTCAGGTCAATTTCAATCGCCAGCGCCTCACGATTAAAATCATCCACCACATTGATGGTCCGGAAGCGTCTGCCGCAGACCAGTGCATCGTGCATGAAATAGATGGACCAGCTCTGATTAAGCGCCTCCGGTGTCGCCAGTGGAGCTGGGTTGCGTACCGGCAAACGCTGTTTTCCCTTGCGACGAAAATTCAGTTTCAGCAGACAGTAAATCCGGTGAACACGCTTGTGGTTCCAGGCACTTACCTGCCTGCGCAATACCTGAAAAAGCGTCTTAAATCCTTATCGCGGATAGCGTTCAGCCATCACGGTCAGCGCCTGGAACACCGGTTCATCACGCCCTGTATCTGGCTGGTATAAAAACACGGTCCTGCTCAACGATAACGTCCTGCATGCCTGACGTATGCTCATCGAAAACTGCGCGGTCAGATAACTGACGAGCTCATGTTTTATCTCTGGTTTTAAAGCTTTTTTTCGATAACGTTTTTCAGCGCCCGGTATTCCAGACTCTGGTCTGCAAACATCTGTTAGAGCCGTCGGTTCTCGTCTTCCAGATCTTTGATCTTTTTAATATCAGCCGCTTCCATCCCGCCATATTTCGCTTTCCAGTTGTAATAGCTGGCTTCGGATATAGCGGCCTCACGGCACACATATTTGAAGGTACGTCCGGCTTCGACAGACTTCAGAACGGCGATGATCTGGTGCTCGGTGAATCGGATCTTGTGCATAGCGATCTCCTCAGGGGACGTAGTCAGTATGTCGGAAGATCTCCAGAAGCGAATGGTTCGTTTAGCCGGGATACTTACAACAGGAGCTGGCCGAAGCCGAACATGAATACCGCGAACTCATCGCTACCGGTGATGACAGCCGCGCCCGGAGTCTGCAAACCCTGCGCGAGATTATCGACGTGAAAACGTGGGAAATTAATCAGGCGGCCGGTCGCTATATTCGCTCGCATGAGGCCGTGCAGCGCATTAGTATCCGTGACCGACTGAATGATTTTATGCAGGCGCACGGCGCAGAGCTGACCGCCGTGCTTGCACCGGAATTAATGGGCTATAACAGCCAGCATCCCGCCGTCAGACACTGCGTAATGCAGCATTCTGTCGATTATCTGCGTGAAGCGCTTTCAGTGTGGCTGGCTGCCGGTAAAGAAATTCATTATTGCGCACAGGATAATGACATTTTAACGGCCATCGGATTCAGGCCTGACACGGCTTCGCGGGATGATAATCGTGAAAAATATACACCCGCACAAAACCAGAATTACGTGAATAAACGTGCAGAACTGGCCGCACGGTAGCCCGTCAGAAAATCCCTGTAAATCCCGCTAATTTCCCCTAATTAAGCCATGCATGCGTAAGGTGCATGGTTTTGCATGCGTTTTAACACCCCCGCCGCCCTTGTCAGCACCAGCTCTGGCGCGGCCTGAGACTGCTGATGCACCTGCATTAAAAGCGACCCTTTAAGCATGCGGGCGTGGCGGGGAGAGCATTGCGCGCCAACATCAAAAGCATTATTAGAAATTGATGACCTTTCAATCATAAATGATGTAGCCTTATAACACTTGTAATACAGTCACATTGAGCTGATTCGAAATTGAAGTAACAAAATGATGAATCTTAAATTTTCAACATTAGAGATGATTAAATATTAAAATACAGGGTAATCATGAAAATTAAGAATGAGATCTCAGCAGCCACAATCCTGTCAATAATGATGTTCATTTCAGTATATGCTTTCAAAAGTGGCGAAGCTATGTTTTTGGCTATCCGTCATATTATATTTATTTAGATACAAATGAAGTTATTAACACCTTACTTAAACTGTCAGTTGTAATAATAACACTCATCACACTAACTCTATTTATACGTATACCAACTAAGTTTTTCATTTTATTTGTTGCTGTGGCACTTATAACAAAATTTATAAGAATTGCTGTCTTAAGCTATCACCAGCCCCTAAATGTCATGGCTGTAATAAATCTTGGCACTAGTTACATTCTTTTTATATGCTTGTTATTCTTAATTCCAAAAGCTATTAAGCAAGAAACTGTATATTATTCATTAAATGCTAAACCATGTATGTTAACAGTCCTAGCCTTCCTAAGTTTCTCATATTTCTTCGGGCTTAATTACCATAGTTTTTTCCCTGGTGGCATTTGGCAAACAGATGATGGAAAAGTTGTAGTTGGGCGATACCAAGACAAGTTTATCTTGAGACAATGCAACAACGGCAAGGCTTTATTCTATATAGATGAAATTAGTAATAGTAAGTTTGAGAAGTTTAAAATTGACACCAGTAGTGTTCTTCTTCTTAGATGCCAAACAGAACTTGATGAAATGAAACAAACAGAACCGATGGTGAGTTGGTAATAAATAACATTAATGCGGTCAAAAAATTATTATTGAGGAGTTAAAAATGAAAAGAACAATATTTTACTCTTGGCAATCCGATTTACCTTCAAAATCAAACAGAAATATAATTGAGGACGCTTTAAAAAAATCTTTATCTGCCATAAAAAAAGATGCAAGTGAAACCGTTGAACCTGTGCTAGATCGAGATACTGCTGGAACCCCTGGTTCGCCGTCAATAAGCGATACGATTTTTAAAAAAATATCGACATCAGATGTTTTTATAGCAGACGTATCGATTATTAACGCTTCTGAGAGTAGCAAAAAAACTTCAAACCCAAATGTTTTAATTGAGCTAGGATTCGCTATTTCTCAATTAGGATGGGATAGAATTATTCTTATACAGAACACATTTTTTGGTGGGCCAGAGGAATTGCCGTTTGATTTACGCGGGCGCAGAGTTGTCACTTATAGTTACGGTCCAGAAGATGATACCAAGTCTGAAGTAAGAGGTATATTACAAGGCAGACTTGAACATGCTTTAAAATATGCACTGAGAGACTCAAGCGTCGGTTCGTTACAAAGCGGTTCAAGTGCTCCTGTATGGTGGGGCGAATGGATTAATTACAATCATAATAGAAGCTATGGAGGGCATTTATTCATAAGAGAAACATCCTCCGCTGGTTTTTTATTTGATCTTTCAGTTTATAGTGGTTCTCATTCTGGTAAGATAACATCACAAGCTGTCTTTGTCTCAAGAGATATGGCGTACGCAAAAATACAAAACCAGAATGGTGAATATGGTGAAATCAGTTTCAGACGTAACATAATTGATGGAAAAAAATTTCTGACTATAGATGAAACAGCTGATTGTTCAAGCCATAGAGGTATGGGTGTAATATTTCGTGGTGAATTCCAATGGTCCAGCGATAACCTTTTTGAATTAGGATTTCTAAACGAACTTGATTTACAAAGAATTTACAATGTTTTAGGTTCATATTATTTTGAATTTAAAAAGAGAATGGAAGGTATCGGTGAAGACGAAAACCTAGATACTTTCGAGGCCAAAGTTTTTTATGGCGGAGTTAGAGGCATGTATACCTATATGGAGGGAATAATAATGCTCTCTTCAGAAGGAGGAATATGGCTGGCATATTTAGATGACAATGATATTAAATACTTCACCAATGATGTTAACTGGAAAACCAAAATACCTAAGACAATTGATAATTGGCGCAGTCGATTCCAACAAGTAGAAATAAAATACATATCAGATGCAAGTACTTTACCACATGATGCCTTAGGCGAAATACTCAAAAATTTAGAAGATGAAATAATAGAAGAATAGAAATAACAGAAATAACAGAAATAACAGAAATAACAGAAATGAATATATTGCGCCATCGTTTAACCATTGATGCTTCAATACTCACATTAACTAATAAAAATTACCTTTTAATAATTTACTTCTTTTAAATTTTAGCATAATCGTATGGACTCACTTCGTTCGATTTATTTGCATCAAGGTAATCTGACCACCATTGCACCATCATACGACGTTCATCCAAATGCTCAGAAGTATGAATATAAGCCGCACGGACATTATTACGCTCTGTATGGCTCAACTGACGTTCAATCGCATCATCGCTCCACAGCCCCGACTCACCCAACGCCCCCCTAAATCCATGCCCGCAGACCTCAGTTTTCGTGTCATATCCCATCGTACGTAGCGCGCTGTTTACCGTGTTTTCACTCATAACTTTAGTTGCGTCATGATCCCCCGGAAAAAGCAGCTCTTTATCACCACTAATCTGCTTTAGCTGGTCTAATAAAATCATCGCCTGCCGACTAAGAGGAACGATATGCTCCTCTTTCATCTTCATGCCACGATACGAGTAACGCACGCCTTTAATTTCTTCTCGTTTTGCAGGAACACGCCAAAGAGATTTATCGAAGTCGAACTCATCCCAACGCGCGAAACGTAACTCACTGGAACGCACAAAAGTTAGTAAGGAAAGCTCGACCGCGATCCGCGTCATTACACGGCCACGATATGCAGCAAGACGAGAAAGAAACTCAGGGAACCGGCTTGAAGGTAAAGCGGGGTAATGTCGCGCTTTGGTTGTCGATAGCGCACCGGCCATATCACTTGCTGGATTTGAGTCGATGTAATCGTTCTGTACGGCATAACGCATGATGGCCGTGACGCGCTGTTGCAAGCGCTGAGCGACATCATGCTTTCCACTGGCATCAACTTTTTTAATCGGGGCTAACAGGTGGCTGGTTTTGAGCTGGCGAATGTCGGACGAACCGATATGAGGGAAAATATAAAGCTCAAGATAGCGAAGAACGCGCGATCGATGATCTTCGCTCCAGCGCTTGTTACTGGCATGCCATTCACGAGCAATAGTTTCGAAAGTATATGCCCCCGAATTCTCGGCATGAGCTTCTTTCTGTTCTGCTTTTGGGTCTATTCCCTGCACTAACAGCTTTTTGGCTTCGTCGCGCTTTGCCCTAGCCTGAGCAAGCGTCACTGTAGGCCAAACACCAAAAGCGAGGCGACCCTCTTTCTTGTCAGAGGGGCGTCGGTATTTCATGCGCCAGTATTTAGAACCCTTGGCCGAAACCTCGAGATACAAACCGCCGCCATCGGCCATTTTGTAGGTTTTGTCTTTTGGCTTTGCGGTCTCGACCTGTCTGGCGTTGAGCTTCATTTGGGGGCACATTTCTAATCGAAGTTAAGATGCCCCCAATTATGCCCCCAATGACATCCGGATTTCAACGGACAACCTCGGACGACTCAGGACGTAAAAATCGCTGCAAGCATTGATTTTAAATGGATAATTGGACTTTCTCGGATGGTCTTGGAAGTACTAATGGTGCGAAGGCCGGACTCGCACATAATCATTAATCCTTTGATTTAAAAGCAATAAAAAATAACATTTAGATAATGTACCAACATCGATACCAACACATTAAATCGTTGATTTTGGGACTCGAATCGGGGCAAAGGTTACCTGGAAGATGACGAACTTCAGCGATCCTCTCGGGTATGCCACAGGTCAACAATATAAATAGTATCGCGCTGAATTTCATAGTGGACGTCATAATCATCAAACAAGATTTTCCTCACTTCTCGTGGTTCATATCTTGTCTGAGGTACACCGATTCTTGGATGGTCGGCGAGCCCTGAGGTTCCGATGATCAAACGTTCTAATACGTTGTCAGCATGTTGCCGACTGTACTGGCAGGCAAACCTATAAATACGCTCCAGATCATCCTGGGCTTTTTGAGTCCAACTTATTTCCATGGGTTATGATTTTTTCAGTTTATTAGCGAAGTCCACCACATCCGCATGGCTAACCACCCTTCCCGCATCGACATCAGCAAGCCCTTTCAAAATCTGCTGATGCCGCCGTTCTCTCTCTTCAATCATGGCGGTCAACGCTTCTTTAATCACCCAGCTTTTGGATCTGTCCAGTTCAATAGCCAGGTTTTCAACCGCCGCAGCAAGCTCTGCAGGGATCTGAGCGCTGATCGTCTGTTTCGCGAGTTGTCTCATGAGCGTCACCTTTTAATAAAAGTTAATAACACTTATTAAAATAGCATGTTTGTGTTCGCGTAACTACCTGCGGCGAAGACAATACCAGTATCCCATCATCTCGAGGCCAGCATTGCCGGATAGTGCTTCGCGATGATGTCGTTCATTCGCTCAATCAACTCCAGACGCTTGAAGGTCAAGTGCGCCGTGCCTTTTTGATAGTAACGAAGGCTGAAGAACTCATCTTCGTAAACGTCCTTAGCCGGATTATCACGAATATGCTCCATCAATCGGGTAGAGATATCACTCCGGTTGTCAGGGATGGGTTTACCATCCAGCAGAAATAGCATTCGCTCTAGGTCTGCCAGTTGATCCCGCCGCCAACCCCAGTTCAGACTAAACCCCCAGCGATTGTGACTTACCAGATTATTGATAATGATCTTCTTACCGAAGCTGCTGGGACTATTGGTCTTATAATCCCATGACAGTCCTTTGAACAGGTTGATGATGCCCCGCTCAAAGACATCCATTTTGTTCAGATGTAACTGCTCAAAAGTACTGAGGATGTTCGACTCGCTGATGGCTGGAAGATCCCCCTCCTCCAGGTTCTTATGCCACTGGTCACGAGCCTGAGCATCCATCAATGCCATCATGCCAGACTTCAACATCAAATCGCGCCAGATACTGCGATCAATATTGCGGGTGACGGCAGGCAGCGCTTTATCTACCTTTTCGGTCATCCAGCTATCGTAACGGTGCCCGGCTTTCATCGCCCAGTCTTGCGCTGTGCCACCGCCAATTTCTGAGGTTAGTCGTGAAATGGCATCAAGCTGCTGAATAAGTTGTTCTATCTGTTTCAGTGCGGTATCGCGGCCAGTGACCACTCGTTCAATATTGGTCGAAAGGATAAGTTCGTTGTGATCTGTTAACACATCGGGTTCTGTTTGCATCGTTAATCGTCCATAAAAGCAAAGACGCCTGCCGGGAGTTGCAGACGCATTATGCGATGAATAAAAAAGGTGGGAAGTGCAGAGGTAAAAATCAGGAATGAGGCTCGAAGAATTTAAGTATTGATCAATCCGGTAGCTCGCCTGGCTCTGAGAATATCGGTGGCGGTCAGGAACGGCGTCTGCTCCAGCCAGGTGAATCCCTTACGGTCAGTACGCACCAGTTCATAGCGTTCCACCAGGAAATTCACCGCATCAGCTAGAGTTATTCCCGCCTCGATATGTTCTTCGATAGTCGCGTCGTCGTGGAATGGCGTGTCGTTAAGTGTCAGACCGTAATGATGCTCCAGCAGATACGTTAAAAGTTGCTGCCACACCTGCACGGGCGACAGACGTGACGAAACCGGCACCATGGCCGGTACAGATAAAATGTGCATAATTTGGGTCCTGATAAAAGAAGAGAGAAGACGTTATTGGGCGGGATAAACAGTGAGGTAAACGTAGCCGCAGCTACTACGGGTATCAGCTATATAAGTCAAACCTGTAAGCTGAATGGTCACCTGATGTTGCTGCTGTGGATTTAGCTCACCGGAACGCAACATATTTTCTAACTGCTCTATAAACAGTGGGAAAGCATGTTCCAGGCTTTGTAGCTGCTCTGGGATAAAGCTTCCCGTCAAACCTGCCCTGTCAGCCAGGTAATGCAGCCGGTTGCCTTCCTGAACTAATCTTGCGCCAAATCGTGGGGTGATATCGCTTTGTAGCCCCCATTCATGGGGTAGTGTGAAAGGCATGAAAACCTCCGTTTAAAGCAAACCCTGCTCAGCAAAAGAAACCACTTCATTCCCAACAACCAAATGATCCAACACTCGCACTTCTACCAGTGCTAACGCTTTCACTATCCGCTGAGTAATGTGTTTATCCTGCTGACTGATTTCTGTCGTACCTGACGGATGGTTATGCGCCAGAATTACCGCTGCGGCATTGTGCTTCAGGGCCAATTTAACCACTTCGCGAGGATGCACTTCGGTATGGCTGAGTGTGCCGATAAACAGCGTTTCTCGCTCGAGTAGACAGTGCTGGTTGTCGAGATACATCACCATAAAAACCTCACGTTCCTGATGAGCCATCTGGAGTTGCAGCCAGGTTTTAGTGAAGCTGGTAGAGGTAAATGGCTCACTCGGTTGACGCTGATATTTCTCCAGCAGTCGTAACGCCCGACGAATGACGCGTTGCTCGTTTGCAGGAAATACCGGGGATAAATTAAATACAGGCATAATTGCTCCTTAAAACAAAAAGCCTCGCCGGTTTATTGGCAAGGCCTGAGGGAAGGGATTATAAAAAGGTTCATGAGGCAAGCTGCAGCATATTCTCGGCCATCACCCACAGGGCACGATTGAGCTTCACATCACCGTCGATACCTTTTACAGCACGGGTGTGGGCACGTTTACCTTTGGTCGTTAGCCCCGACAGCCCGCCTTTAATCAGGTTTTCCTGAATGCGCTGATAAGTGGTCCATAGGTCGTTACTTTCATCCTGCCAGCGGCGAGGGGAAAGAATCTGCAATTCCGTCACCGGCTGATGCTCTTCACCAAAGCGATAGGTTAATGCCGCTTTTGCCATTGCCTGCTGGGCCGGTGGCGGTAACAGCAGCGACTGCATGGCATCGCGTTTCTCTTCCACGCGGTCAAATATCTCCAGTACTTCGTAAGCCCCTTCAATGACTTTTTCTACCACATTGCCTTTATGCGGCACGCGCACCTCACCAAAACTCTCACCGCAAATCAGTCCATTTTGGCAAACCGATCTAAATAGCCCCGGCAGCATTTGGTATGAGCTGGAGCCATCATGGCTGTTAAGCAGAATAATTTCTGGCACCTGCTTGCCGGTGATTTGGCCCTCACGACGAAGACGCAGCATGTGTTTGGTATGTTCTCGCTTGCTCTGATCCCGCACTCGAGTCTGGCAGGCAAAGAACGGCTGGAAGCCTTCACGTTTCAGGTTATCGAGCAGGGTAATGGTAGGAATGTAGGTGTACCGGTCGCTGCGGGATTCATGTTTCTCCTCGCTGAAAACGCTTGGCACATAGTGGGCCAGTTCATCGCGGGTTAACGGGCGGTCGCGGCGTACGAGGTTTACCGTTCCAAAGCGAGATGCTAATCGAGTCATGGCTAATTCCTTTTCGGAGATTAAAAACAAAAAGGCCATGCTTTCCGAAGGAGGCATGGCCCGTATGATGATCGTTTGGCTGCTAATAAAGAAAGTTAACCTGCGGTATTCCTGCAACCGCTAAGGTCCTCCAGCTCTTTTTTCGTATTCTTAATACCGGGACTAAAATGCCCTACTTTTTTGTCATTAACATAAACATCGAACGTTGCGGCATTGCCAAGCGCATCAATGAACTGAATCCAGGCGTTATCGCCATTTCGCCAGCCCAACGAAGAGGGCAATGGAAACTGTTGGTCATCGGCCACAACCGTTATTGCTGTTTTGTCATCATGGGAATCCGCGCGTGTACCGTCCGGCAGGTCGATGAGCACATTATGTTGTAAGATATTCTGCTCATCAGGGTTCATGGTGCAGTTAAGGTTAAAAACGACATTTTCCGGGCTGGTGATCAGGTATTCAGTTATGCCCTGACCAAAGCCACTGGCCCACATATTAGGAACCGCAAAAGAGGTAACAGGAAATAACAACATGGTGAAAATAGATAGTCTTTTCATATCCAAACCTTAATTCATTATAATTTATTTTGAGTCAGGCCATTTATAACGGAAGACTTCTTTTCCATTATACAGTCCGACCATGTCATCAAATTGAGGTCTTTTACTATTGGGTCTAAAGGTTACGTTCATGCCGGGACTGCACAGATCCTTGACTGTCACATTAAGTTTAGCATCCGCAGTAATGGTATAACCCGTTGCAATATAATCAGTTAAGCTGTTCTTGTCACCAGGATTGATCCATCCCCAAACACCAGCTTCGCAATCTTTTAAAGGGGCAGAACGTATCAAGATAAACCCACCTGACGCATCAATTTCAGTAGCTTTACACATTTTTCTCACCTGCTGATAAGCATTGCACCAAAACCTGTTGCCATCCTTATTGTTGACTGCGGCAGGTAATACACCTTTATAAAGGCTGGATGCCTCCGCTAAATTTGATGTAATTATTCCAGCAGCGATCCCAGATATTAATAACAATAATTTTGTTTTTTTCATTTCATTGTCCTTTTATTTGGTTAAATATTATTGGTACTAAAGGAAGATATAACGTCTTCGATACACTGAAAGTGAGGTAGTGCCTGAAGAAAATCGGGACGAGAAAGAATTTCGCGCACCGCCATATCCGGGGCAAAACTGTCCTTATTAAGCGTGACCGCCCGAATATCCGCCAGAGGAAACACGGCGATCCGGGCCTGATGCTCACCGGTCAGATACCACTCACGGTCACGCAAGACCAGACGATAGGGAGCGAGTCCCGTGCAGCGGCAACCATTACCCAGTAACGTCACCCTCCGGTGTTCCGAAACTGCACTCACCAGTCTGGTAAATACGCCGAGGTCTGGTGATGGCAATAGTGAATCCCCGTTCCAAATAAGGCATGGAGACTCACCCGGCCCGCTCAGAAGTGAACTGACCAGATGGTTATCCATATCCGGAAACAATGCTTCAACACCTGACTGGCGGGCGAAAGTCAGCACCGCCAGCTCTCTCTGGCGGCTACCGGACAGCAAACGACACTGACCTTTGCGATACTCAAGATCCAGATACATCAGCCGTTCCCTAAAGTCCCGACGCAGGGTACGAACCGATACGCCAAATTCAGTTGCCAGCGTTCGCATATCTAGCGTTTCGCCCGCTACCAGGCGGCTTATAATTAACGAAAGCCTGACGGCAAGCCGATCATGACGGCGTTCAGCCTGAGTCATGAGACAAGTTCTCCAGTGTGATAATTGGCTGAAAATAAAAAGGTTATTTTAACTAGGGGGCAGGACAGGGAATGGACACAAGAAGACGTATTTTTTAATGTTGCTGAATGCAGCCACGACGGGCTATCAAGAGAAAGCGGACCAAATTTGATAGCCTATAAAACGTCAGAACGGACAGGGTGTGTCCCGATGATAACCGCAGGTAAGCCAAGGTTAGAAGAAAATCCAGTCCCAAACGGCACGGGCAACGGATACTACGGCATCGCGGACCGTACGAATGACCGCTTTTAGTGGTGCGGGAATAAATGATGCTGTTTCCGCAGAATCAAAAACCTCTCCCACAGCATCGCCAAAGCCCTCACGTGCCTGCTTTTTTACCGGTTCACTGCATAACCTCCCGTGAAGTTGCGTCATCAGCGGGCTGGTGGCACGGTCCGGCAGGCAACGCATCATGGTTTCAACCATTGATGGCAGGTTCCATTCTGTTCGGGCTGAGACAGCACATACTGGATGATGCGGTGAAAACAGTTGGCGAATGGACTCTAGCCTGGCCTCGATATTAGCCAACTGATTAAGCGAAGGCGTATTGCAGGTGGCGTCCCATTCATAGCTTGGCTCTATTTTATCAGCCTGATTAACGACAAACAGTACCCGCTGCTGGTTGCTAGTCATTACTCGCCGGTAGAAACGTTCATCAACGGAGAAAGCACGATCATCAGCTTTGATAACCCACAGGATTAAATCCAGCTCAGGGAGGATATGGCGATACAGAGATTCATATTCTTTATCCCGTTGTTCACTCTCGCCTACACCGGGTAGGTCTACCAGTATCAGGCTATGCTCGCCACTGCTCAGGCGCAGGCGTAGTACGTCACGGGTGCAGGCATCGACATCACTGACGGGAGTGACCTCACCCTGGAACAGCGCATTACACAGGCTACTTTTCCCGGCCCCTGTTTTGCCCATAATGCCGATGATCGGTTCGTAATGAGTGAGCTTTTGAATATGGTCAAGAATATGTTTGCCAATGGCATAGGGGAGCGATGCCAGCGGTTTCTCGATGGCCTGCAGACCTTCTGATTTTTTCATGAAACGACCTCAGACAGAAAAATAAAACCCCCGAGCCTGGAAGGCTTCGGGGGTGATTCACTGGGATAATATCTGTCTGAAATTATTTTGAATGAAGTGTGTCCTACACCATATCTGATTTAATACTATCTAGCCTTCAAAAGGCCCACACGCAATAACTCATTATCGATGAGACATTTGAGTACATCATCCAGCGTCATGCTTTTACTCTCAGCAATCTGGCTCAACCTTTTTTGGTATAATTTATTCAATTTCAAAGGTGGTGATGTATCTTTTATCTTTTTCCTACGGGATTTTTGTTCCCAAGCTTTACTCAGCTCTTCGAGCAATATTTCTTTGTGGCTTAAAGTACCTGTATTACCCAGCCCATGAGAAATGAATTTTCCATCCTTTCTTCTTTTATTTTCTTTAAGATAACCTAGTTGCCTATCACTCCAGCCTTGCCAGTTATCAAAGATGGCAATAATAAAATGGTAGCGTTGTTCACAGGAAATAGGTTTGGTATCAATAGAAATATATTTTTTCCTCATTTGCTCCCAAACCCATAAACACTGTTCTTCATTATTCTTGTCCAGCCATGAAAATGCTCTAGGGAACTGATTGCTGGCATTAGCCCAAGTACCCATCACTTCCGTGATAGCTTGGTCTGCTAACCTCGTCGAGCGATACATATTCAAAATGGTATCGATTATTTTTTCCATTACATCTGGGATGACATCCGTATTTGTTATCCTAGAGAAGTCTAATCCGTTAGCTTGCTCGCATTTTGGTGGGGAAAAATTCAGATCCAAGTTCTGGAAATTTATATCTAAATCCTGAAATTTTATCTCGCTTTTATTATTTATTTTTACCGTATTTTGAGGGGACATGATCACATCGGGGTCATGGACATGAAGCTGTGGCACATCAAGATGTGTTCGGATGTTCGTACTGACGAGTGCTAAATTTTTGTTCGCTAGTAAACGAAAAAGAAAGAAATGCATTGCCCTAGGGTTTTTCCTTAACCACTTCAGGCGACTTGCATGTATCTGTCTTTTTTTTCGTATCTCCCGCTCATCGAATTCGTACTCCTCCATGACTTCCCTCCTGATCCAAAAACGCTTGTTTTCCATCATTCCACTCAAGAGTAAATGACGAAAATGCAAATGTAAACCATACTTTCTTTGAAGAAAAAACGATAGAAAAACAGCGCAATAACGTAGTTAAAGTGTAGGGTTAAACTTCAGTCACAAGCTACAATATCAATGGATTAACGATATAATTCAATTTTTCTCGCATCGAAAATACAGTTTTCTCTTTATAACACACGACGAAATTAACCCTTATGATGTTCTGCACAAAATCGTAGCCAGATTTAGCAATCATGTCCTTCTACTATCAATTCGATCGACTATTCAGTATCCACCAAGGAAAGGAGTAGATGTTTTATTCACTCCTACACATAGCGGCCCCTTGAGATTAAATGTCAAAAACTTCGCGTAATGCAGTGCTCAATGGCAGCTTAGAGATTGGTATGTAGTAGCGTTCAGGGAACTCGGTAGCTGATAGATGGCGGATCGTTATGAGGTAGCACTAAGCAATTCAATTTGCCTGTAGGCTCGTAGTGGCATAGAGGTCAATGACCTTCAACTTTTTTTACAGATTACCGGGTTGGTATGCCGAAGCACGTGGTCGTTATCAAACATCACGAGTCCGGCTTACCTTTCTTAACCGGAGAATCGAACAATGAATACCCATCCATCTCTTTTAGAAGACCAGTTTGTCAATATGGCATTTATCACCAACCTGACTGGTTTAACGGACAAGTGGTTCTATAAGCTAATTAAAGATGATGTTTTCCCAAAACCAATAAAAATGGGTCGTAGCTCCCGCTGGTTAAAAAGTGAAGTTGAAACCTGGCTTCAGGAACGCATTAACCAGTCCCGCAAATAGGCCTCTCCCCTAACTAAACCCGCAGCATGAAAATAATTATCCGGCTATCCGGAGACTTTCTGCTGCCTGTAATCCATACCCGAAGGAATATTTAAACCATGAAAGACTATAAACCTCGTTACGAAGAACTTCATAAATGTTACCAGACCTGGTTAACGGATTTTACGAAGCTGACTGTCAGGCAGGGTATGTGCCATCAAAACATATATCACTATCATATCCTGACGGTCGGCCGTCTGAATTTCCCGGGGAAAGAAGCTGTTATTGCTATTGTACCTCACTGGCTGCACCGAATAATTTACGGAAAGGCAGCAGCATCATTATCGATAGATGATGACCTGAACGTAAGCTTATTAACGCAGGAACACCTGTTGGCCCACCATCCCATGCTTGAGGGCGTTCTGCTTTCCGAATGTATCCGTTTAAAACAGCGTTCACTGGCAAATAAGCTCACCAGTCTGTTTCAGCAGTTTAGAGGGACTGAGCTCCGTCTAAAGCTTGTATGGCTATGCTGGTACGATTTGATGTTGGGCAACTGTCTTGCTGATTGGGTTGAGAGTTTAAAATTCAAAACAAGCGAAGAGGTAAATAGCTGGGTCAATGACCGTCAGGCTGAGAACCACATGCTTACCAGCAAGATAGATGAGTACATCTGTTTTGCCTACCGCACTGTACTCGATCCGCTGATTTGAGCCTCAAGCCTTGTTCTGTAAGGATTAAGAAATGTTCAGGAAGTTAAAATTAATATCGGTTAATTAATATAATTAATAGGCACTCCCTTTTTATATTTCTCTTCAACCTTTCTACAGATCTGCCCATTAATAATCCATCCCTCAGCTTATTGCCGGGGATTTCCCTCCTCTACATAGCTGATCCAAGCAGCGGTCAGGAAATAACCACATGAATATTGAACGATCCTGGACACCAGACTGGTTTCTGGAGTCTGTCTTGAACTGGCATACGGATAGTATGATCAACCGGTATGCTTACCTGAGGGCTATTCGAATAGACCTGTTCTACAAAAATGGAACGACTAGATATGCACAACCTGGACACCACCAACTGGAACTGGATATCCAATTATTAATGAAAAACATGATGAGTCTGCGAGCCGTAGTAGGTTATTTCTGGGTCATAGAGTGGACTGAGGATCACCGCTACCACGCCCACGCAGTCTTCTGGTTAGATGGTAATAGGACCCAGATAACCTATCCATGGGCTGCGAAAGCGGGCGAGCTATGGAGCAACATTACAGACAGGGAAGGCTGGCATCACCGTTGCGAGTACAAGGAACACTATCGAGCAAATATCAATGTCCCTGTTCACTACAACGATCCTGGAAGTATTACCAACATACGGCAGGTACTCGCCTATATGACAAAAATCCAGCAGAAGGAGGGGTTGCTACTCCACGGCTGCAATGAAGTACCTGAGCGTCCACTGACAGGTCGTCCACGACTTCCCCTGCGACTCAACTGAAACGGATTCAGGTTTATCTGCTGCAGGATACGATCTAATGCCCAATGCGGCAGACCAGAAAACGATTGCTGCAGCACAGCAAATAATCAAATTTTACAATGCACACCGATACGGCTAACTGGCATAACCTTTTTGCGTCCGCGGAGCCACTTACCGGAAAGGTGCATCACTGGATTTGATATAGATACAGTAGATAAGAACAAATTGCGATAAAATCGCATCAATAGCCGTAACCAAAAATCAATAACAGGATAAAAATGACTAGTCTTCAACAACGAGCAGAACTACACCGTCAAATCTGGGCAATTGCCAATGATGTCCGAGGGTCGGTCGATGGTTGGGATTTCAAACAATACGTACTTGGTGCGCTCTTCTATCGCTTTATCAGTGAAAACTTTTCCAGCTACATTGAGGCCGGTGATGGTAGCATCCACTATGCTGCGCTGGATGACAGTATCATTACCGATGACATTAAAGACGATGCCATCAAAACCAAAGGCTATTTCATTTACCCAAGCCAGCTGTTCTGCAATGTTGCCGCTAAAGCGAATACCAACGACAAGTTGAACGCTGATTTAAACAGCATCTTCGTCGCCATTGAAAGCTCAGCATACGGTTATCCGTCTGAAGCAGACATCAAAGGTCTGTTTGCTGATTTCGATACCACCAGCAACCGCCTAGGTAACACCGTCAAAGATAAAAACACCCGCCTTGCCGCCGTGCTGAAAGGGGTTGAAGGGTTAAAGCTCGGTGACTTTAACAACCATCAGATTGATCTTTTCGGGGATGCGTATGAGTTCCTGATTTCTAACTATGCGGCAAATGCAGGTAAATCAGGTGGCGAATTCTTCACACCACAGCACGTTTCAAAACTAATTGCTCAACTGGCAATGCACGGTCAGACCCATGTAAACAAAATCTACGACCCGGCGGCAGGTTCTGGCTCACTGCTGTTACAGGCGAAAAAACATTTCGATAATCACATCATCGAAGAAGGCTTTTTCGGGCAGGAGATTAACCATACGACCTTTAACCTAGCGCGTATGAACATGTTTCTGCACAACATCAACTATGACAAATTTGATATCAAGCTGGGAGATACTCTTAAAGATCCGCATTTCCGTGATGAAAAACCGTTTGATGCGATTGTCTCTAACCCACCTTACTCGGTGAAATGGATTGGCAGTGACGACCCGACACTCATTAACGATGAGCGTTTCGCTCCTGCAGGTGTGCTGGCACCGAAATCGAAGGCCGACTTTGCCTTTGTGCTTCATGCGCTGAACTATCTATCAGCCAAAGGCCGTGCGGCGATCGTATGCTTCCCAGGCATTTTCTATCGTGGCGGCGCAGAGCAAAAAATCCGTCAGTATCTGGTCGATAACAACTACGTCGAGACGGTGATTTCACTCGCGCCGAACCTGTTCTTTGGTACCAGCATTGCCGTTAACATTCTGGTGCTGTCAAAACACAAAACTGATAACAGCATTCAGTTTATTGATGCAAGTGGTTTGTGCAAGAAAGAAGGCAATAACAACATTCTTACCAATGACAATATCGCTCAGATTATTCAGGTGTTCAGCAGCAAATCAGATGTTGACCATCTGGCGAAATCCGTACCATTTGAGATTATTGCTAAAGACTACAACTTATCAGTCAGCAGCTATGTCGAGGCCAAAGATACGCGTGAAATCGTGGATATTACTGAGCTGAATGCCGAATTGAAAATTACAGTCAGCAAAATTGACCAATTGCGCAAAGACATTGATGCGATTGTGGCGGAAATTGAAGACAGTGAGGTGCAGGCATGAGCGAGGTGAGTTATCTGGAAAAACTGCTAGATGGGGTTGAGGTTGAGTGGAGCCCTCTCGGAAAGGTTGCAAAAAAAATTTATTCTGGCGGCACCCCTGATACTAAAAAAACAGAATATTGGGAGAATGGAACTGTCCCTTGGATGAGTTCAGGTGAAGTAAACTTAAAAACCATCAAAGAAACTGAGAAATTCATTACTGAGGATGGATTAAATAACTCAAGTGCTAAATTTGTTCCTGAAAATTCCGTTGTCATGGCATTAGCAGGTCAGGGTAAAACTCGTGGCAAAGTGGCAAGAACCCGCATTAAATTAACAACAAATCAATCACTTGCGGCAATTACATTTGATGATAAGAAGATTAATTCAGATTATATATTCCATTTTTTAGAAACCCAGTATGAGAATTTGCGTCAGATATCATCTGGGAACAGTGGGCGTGGAGGACTGAATCTTCAAATGATTTCAGCATATAAAGCCCCTATTCCCTGCCCGGACAATCCGAAAAAATCCCTTACCATCCAGGCTGAAATCGTCCGGATTCTGGATACATTTACGGTACTCACCGCTGAGCTTACCGCTGAGCTTAGCATGCGTAAAAAGCAGTACAACTTCTATCGCGAACAGTTGCTGAGTTTTGATGATGGTGAGGTTGAGCATCTACCGATGGGACAAGAAGATATAGGAGAATTCATCCGTGGAGGTAGTTTTCAGAAAAAAGACTTTACGGAAACAGGTATTGGATGTGTTCACTATGGACAAATCTATACCCACTACGGGACATACACTGATAAGACAAAAACACACATTTCAGAGGCGCTCGCTAAAAAGTGTCGGAAGGCCCAACCAGGGAATTTGATTATAGCAACAACCAGTGAAAATGATGAGGATGTTTGTAAAGCAGTTGCTTGGTTAGGAAAAAGCGATATTGCCGTTAGCAGTGATGCTTGTATTTATAAGCATAATTTGAACCCCAAATATGTGTCTTATTTCTTTCAAACCGAGCAATTCCAGAGTCAAAAAAGACAGTACATCACTGGCGCAAAAGTTAGGCGGGTTAATGCAGACAGTCTTGCTAAGATTTTAATTCCCGTGCCTGCAATAGAAGAGCAAGAACGTATCGTATCTATCCTCGATAAATTCGACACTCTGGTAAACTCAATCACTGAAGGCCTTCCTCGCGAAATTGAGCTGCGCCAGAAACAGTACAAATATTATCGGGATATGTTATTTAGCTTCCCGAAGCCGGAAGTGGCAGAGGCATAACATGAGCAAGACACTCTCAGAGATAGCCCAACAGCTGAGTACGCCCAGGAAAACCAAAAAAACTGTCACTAAGGAAGTAGAAGAGATCAAGTCTGTACCAAAGGTACAGTTAATCTACGCTTTCAATGGCACGGGGAAGACGCGCCTTTCTCGGGATTTCAAGCAACTGATTGAGCCCAAAGCCAATGGCGGAGAAGGTGATGATGAAGCTGAGCAATCCGAGTTGTCTCGCAAAAAAATCCTCTATTATAATGCCTTCACCGAAGACTTGTTTTACTGGGATAACGATCTGCAAGAAGATGCCGAGCCGAAGCCAAAGCTGAAAGTGCAGCCTAATTCCTATACAAACTGGTTGCTTACATTGCTCAAAGATTTAGGACAGGATGGCAATATCGTCCGTTATTTCCAGCACTATTCGAACGACAAGCTAACGCCACACTTCAATATAGATTTTACCGAAGTCACTTTTTCCATGGAGCGTGGTAACGATGAACGTTCCGCCCATATCAAGTTATCCAAAGGTGAAGAAAGTAACTTCATCTGGAGTGTGTTTTACACCCTACTGGACCAAGTGGTAACAATTCTCAACGTTGCCGATCCGGATGCGCGCGAGAACCGCGAATTTGATCAGCTGGAATATGTGTTCATTGATGATCCCGTCAGTTCCCTTGATGATAACCATTTGATTGAACTAGCAGTTAATCTTGCGGAGCTGATCAAATCCAGCAAATCCGATTTAAAGTTCATTATCACGACGCATAGTCCAATATTTTATAATGTACTTTTCAATGAGTTGAAGGGTAAAATTTGCTACATGTTGGAGAATTTTGAGGATGGCACATTTACCCTTACAGAAAAACATGGCGACTCTAACAAGAGCTTTTCCTACCATCTCCACCTAAAACAAATCATCGAACAGGCAATTGCTAACAACAACGTTGAAAGATATCACTTCACGTTACTGCGCAATCTTTATGAGAAAACGGCCAGCTTTCTGGGCTACCCTAAGTGGTCTGAACTCTTGCCTGACGACAAGCAGCTTTATCTGAGCAGAATCATCAATTTCACAAGCCACAGCACGCTATCGAATGAAGCCGTTGCAGAGCCAACGCCAGCGGAGAAAGCGACTGTCAAACTGTTGCTCGAACACTTGAAGAACAACTGTGGCTTCTGGCAGCAGGAACAAAAAAATGGTTGATTGCACCAAGTCAATTGCTGAGTCCAATAATTTCATCATCTTGGATAAATACAGCCCAGAATGGAAGATTACCGAGAGCTACCAGAGCGAAGGTGATCTGGAGCGTGAGCTGATTCAGGACTTAGTTAACCAAGGCTATGAATACCTGCCAACCTTGAACAACGCCAAGGCTTTGCTAGCTAATGTCAGGGAACAGTTGCAATCCCTTAATAATGTAGAATTTCTGGAAGCCGAATGGCGTCGTTTTGTGGAAACCTGGATGGACAAGCCCAGCGATGGCGTTGTCGAAAAGGCCCGTAAGATTCATGACGACTATGTTCATGATTTCGTCTTCGACGATGGACGTATTCAGAACATCTATCTGCTGGATAGAAAAAACACTATTCGCAATAAAGTGCAGGTGATCAAGCAGTTCGAGCAAACCGGCACGCACGCTAATCGCTACGATGTCACCATCCTGGTCAATGGTTTGCCGCTGGTTCAAATTGAGCTGAAAAAACGCGGCGTAGCTATACGTGAAGCCTTTAACCAGATACACCGTTACAGCAAGGAAAGCTTTAACGGTGACAACTCACTGTTTAAATACCTGCAACTGTTTGTCATTTCCAACGGCACCGATACCCGCTACTTTGCCAATACCACAAAGCGGGATAATAACAGTTTCGACTTCACCATGAACTGGGCGAAGTCCGATAACACGCTGATTAAAGATCTAAAGGACTTTACTGCCACTTTTTTCCAGAAGCATACCCTGCTCAATGTATTGTTTGACTACAGCGTGTTTGACAGCAGCCAGACGCTGCTGGTGATGCGCCCGTATCAGATTGCCGCCACCGAGCGAATTTTATGGAAAATTAACAGCTCCTATAAAACCAAAAACTGGTCAACCCCAGAAAGCGGCGGTTTTATCTGGCACACCACCGGCTCAGGTAAAACCCTGACCAGTTTTAAAGCCGCACGTCTGGCGACCGAACTGGACTTCATTGATAAAGTCTTCTTTGTCGTCGACCGTAAAGACCTCGATTTCCAGACCATGAAGGAATATCAGCGCTTCTCCCCGGACAGCGTCAATGGTTCTGACAATACTGCAGGCCTTAAAAGGAATCTGGATAAAGACGATAACAAAATTATCGTCACCACAATTCAGAAGCTGAATAACTTGATGAAAGCGGAAGCCTACTTACCGGTCTATCAGCAACAGGTCGTCTTCATTTTCGATGAGTGCCACCGCAGCCAGTTTGGTGAGGCCCAGAAGAACCTGAAAAAGAAATTCAAA
>Ga0209281_1000451_pt1 | contig 58704 bp, 57 predicted proteins | sample MedtruBG_FD_187514 | JGI IMG/M metagenome (GOLD analysis project Ga0209281, IMG submission 187514) | Root nodule microbial communities of legume samples collected from California, USA - Medicago truncatula BG (SPAdes) (version 2) | ecosystem: Host-associated > Plants > Roots > Nodule | place... | reverse complement strand
TATATTGCTCTTTGAACCTTTCCAGATCTAAGGCATCTTGTACATACATGAACAGTTTTTGGTGTTCCGTTAACTAAAGCTTTTACTTTCTTTATGTTAGGAGCCCAAGTTCTCTTTGATTGACGATGTGAATGGCTATAGCTTACTCCAGCTACAACACCTTTATCACAAATTTCGCATCTTCTTGCCATTAGAAAACACCTCCTTATATTCCAAAGATAATCATCTTCAATAGGACAGAGTAAATTATATCATAGGAAAATATAATAGGCAAGTTAATTTATTAATTTTTAGAATACTTGAATAAAATATTGTTCTAATATAGAATATAAAATAAGATATAAGATTTTAGGAGGAATATGGATGGTTGGATTTTCAAATGAAAATGGTAATATAAATTATTCAGAGGAAGTTCTAGCTAAGATTGTTGGATTATCTACAATGGAATGCTATGGAGTAGTGGGGATGGTTTCTAAAAATGCTAGTGAAGGTTTTTGGGAACTTATAGGTATAGAAAACTTTAGTAAAGGTGTAAAAATACAATTAACGAGTGAAAAGAAGTTACAAATAGAATTGTTTGTAATGGTTGAATATGGAACAAAGATATCTGTTATATCAAATAATATAATTCAAAAAGTTCGATATAGTGTTGAAAACTATACTGGTCTTAAGGTATCATCTATAACAGTAAATGTGCAAGCGGTAAGAGTTTAGGAGGTTAAACTAAATGGAATATACAAAAATCAATGGCCGTGATTTTTATAACATGGTTGTTAATGCTAGCAATAAATTATTGGAGCAAAGTGACTTTGTAAATGCACTTAATGTCTTTCCAGTTCCTGATGGAGATACTGGTACTAACATGTCTATGACATTTAAAGCAGCAGTAAAAGAAATAGAAAATATGGAAACTGATTCAATAGGAGAAATGTCTAAGAAGTTGGCAAAGGGAGCATTGATGGGAGCTAGAGGAAACTCTGGTGTTATACTTTCTCAAATACTTAGAGGTATTTCTAAAGGATTAGAGGGAAAGAAAGAAGTAGATGCTACAGAATTTGCTATTGGTTTCTTTGAAGGATCTAAATCAGCATATAAAGCAGTTATGAGACCAACAGAAGGAACTATACTTTCAGTTATAAGAGCTGCTTCAGAGGCAGCGATATCATCTGATAAAAAAGATATAGTAGCGTTCATGGAAGAAGTGACAGTAAAGGCAAAAGAAATGCTAGATAGAACTCCTGATTTATTACCAGCTTTGAAGAAAGCTAAAGTTGTTGATTCTGGTGGAATGGGGCTTTATATTATACTACAAGGTATGTTTGAAGCTTTGAAAAATGGAATAAAAGCAGAATTGAAAGATATAACAGTAGGTTCATCGAATAATACACTAGCGGAAGCTACAGAAGAGATAGATATTAAGTTTGGATATTGCACAGAATTCATAATACTTGGAGATGCAAAAAATGCAAAGGATTTCCAACGTGAAATAGAGAGTCTTGGTGATTCAATGATTGTTGTTGGGTATGATGATGTTATCAAAGTTCATATACATACAAATGATCCGGGATTAGTATTATCGAAAGCAGTAACTTTAGGAGAATTGTCAAAAATTAAAATTGATAATATGAGAGAAGAACATAGAGAACTTTTAATTAATACAAAGGATAGAGAATCATCTCATATGGATAATGAAAATGAGTATGTTGAAGAAGAAAAGAATTATGGTTTTATAACAGTTGCAATGGGTGATGGAATCTCAAATATTTTCAAAGATTTAGGGATTGATTATGTTATTGAAGGTGGTCAAACAATGAATCCATCTACTCAAGATTTTTTAGAGGCTATTGATAAAATAAATTCTAAACACATTTTTATTATGCCAAACAATAAGAATATAATTATGGCGGCAAATCAAGCAGCAGAAATATCTGATAAAGATATATTGGTTGTACCTACTACAACCATTCCACAAGGGATAGCATGTGCAACTATGTTTAATTGTGACTCTGAAGTTGAAGAGAATTTCAATAATTTAAAAAATACTATTAAAGAAGTTAAGACGGGTTCAGTTACTTATGCAGTTCGTGATACTGAAATTGATGGAATAGATATTAAAGAAGGAAATATGTTAGGACTTGTTGAAGGCAAGATAAAAGAAGTAGGCGAAGACAAGAAGGACGTTGCCAGTAAAGTTCTAGATGATATGATAGATGACGAAAGTGAACTAATCACAGTATATTATGGTGAAGAAGTAAGTGATGAAGAAGCTAAAGTGTTTGAAGACGAATTAGGGCAAAAATATGATGAGTTAGACATTCAGTTTTATAAAGGAAATCAACCGCTTTATTATTTCTTAATGTCTGTAGAATAAATTAAGTAACAATACAATTTGTAAATGAACAATGTAAAGGCATTGTGAAGAACTTAAAGTGAAGTGGTAACCAACCGAAATAGAATACATATATGTTTCGCAGGTCTGTGAAAAATTTCGCTTGGAATATCTAAATGGAAAGTTGCACCACTTCTGCATGTTCCTGTAGCAAGCGCATGACAAGCAAAAGTGGAACAACTTCCCATTAAGATATTCCAGTAGCTTATTTTTCAATGACTGACTCCACATATATGTATTCTATTTCTTTGTTTTGCTATTACTTTAACTATTTTATTTCGCAAGTATCTTTCAGAAGATTATATGCTGATTGTATTATTAAGTATATAAACTGTACTAAAGATTATAGATAGATACTTAATTAAATGTATTAATAACCTAAGAAATATAAAAATACTTGCATGAATATAATTTTACATTAAGCTTGCTGCTAAACAAAGAAAGTGGATATATGTTTTTACGCAGTGTTCATCAGAAGATTTTACTGGCCATGATTCTTAGAATATAAGTTGTTCCAAATGTGCTTGTTCAAGGCGCAGTCCTTGAAGCAAGCACTTTGGGCACAACTTATATTCTTAGAATCACCCAGCAAAATCTTCAAGGAACCGGAGTAAACACATATATTCACTTTCGGTTATTCAGCAGTAAACTTAAATTAACCTCTTACTGCAAGTATTTTTATATTTCGGTGATACGCAATACCTTTACATTAAGTATTAAAGTTGTTGTAAATGAGATTTTTATTTTGGAAGGAGGAAGATGTATGGATATATATAGTAGTATTTCTGCATTAAAAGGGGTGGGCCCCAAGGCTACTGAGAAATTAAATAAATGTGGAATTTTTAATATACTAGATATCTTATTATATTTTCCAAGAGATTATGAATTTGTAGATAGTAATGCAGAATTTGAGAACATAACAGGTGAAGATAAACAAATTTTAAAATGTGAAGCTGCAAAGTTTAGAAGCGATATTAAGACTAGAACAGGAAAGCTGCTAACAATTATAGACTTTAATTATAATGGATACAAAGTATCTGGAAAATGGTTTAATCAAAGGTATATAAGGAACTCTTTTAAAATAGGTCAAGTATATAATTTGATGGGTAAATTTAAAAGAATAGGTAATACCTTAGAGGTAGTGAATCCTGTGATTACTTGTGAAGAAGCTCTTTCGAGTGAAATTATACCTAAATACCCTTTAAAAGGAGATTTGAGTAGTAAACTACTTGAAAAATTAATAAATGAAATCTTATCTAATATGGATGTCAAAGAAAATCTGCCGCAAAAGGTATTAGACAAATATTCTTTGATTTCATTAAATGATGCCATAAGAAGTATACATTTCCCGGATAATCGTGAAATATTGGATAAAGCTGTAACGAGGCTGAAATTTCAAGAATTATTTACATATTCATTAAAACTATTACTTCTAAAACATAAGATTAAAAAAAATAAGAATGGCATACTTTTTAGATGGGTAGATGAACTTACTGCATTTAAAGAAAAATTGCCATTCCCTTTGACTAATGCTCAAACAAGAGTTATACGTGAAATCTTAAGAGATCAAAAATCAGATTTTTCTATGAATAGGCTGATTCAAGGGGACGTTGGAAGTGGTAAAACCATAATAGCGTTAATTGCTATTTTTAATGTGATTAAAAATGGTTATCAGTGTGCATTTATGGCGCCAACAGAAATTCTCGCAAATCAGCACTTTGAAGAAGCTAGAAAAGTTTTTAATGATTTTGATATAGACGTAGAATTATTAACAGGTTCAACTTCTATGAAAGAAAAACAAAGGATCAAGGAGAAGATTAAAACTTCAGAACCTATATTGGTAATAGGTACTCATGCGCTTTTTCAAGATGATGTAGAATTTGGTAAGTTGGGATTAATAGTGACTGATGAGCAGCATAGATTTGGTGTTGAGCAAAGAACTAAGCTCATAAATAAAGGTAAAAGATCAGATTGCTTGGTTATGACAGCTACTCCAATTCCAAGAACTTTAGCTTTGTACCTTTATTCAGATTTAGATGTATCTATAATTGATGAATTACCACCGGGAAGGAAAAAGATAGATACAAGATTTTATTTAGAGGATAAAAGAGATATAGCTTACGATTTAGCATATGATGAAATTAAGAATGGAAGGCAGGTATATATTGTCTGCCCACTTATTGAGGAAGATGAAAAGGAAGAATTGAAATCCGTAGAAACATTATATAATAATCTTACAAATGGAATCTTTAGAAATTTAAAAGTTGAAATTCTTCATGGCAAAATGAAGGGAATAGAAAAAGATGATATAATTAAAAGGTTTAAAAATAACGAGGTCAATGTTTTGATTTCAACAACTGTAATTGAAGTTGGGGTAAATGTTCCAAATGCTTCTGTAATGATTATAGAAAATGCTGAAAGATTTGGGCTTTCACAACTTCATCAACTAAGAGGAAGAGTAGGAAGGGGACAGTATTCATCTTATTGCATACTTATAGCTAAAGCTAAGAGTAATGTAACTAAAAAGAGAATGCAGATAATGACAGAATGTAGTGATGGGTTCTTAATATCAGAGAAAGATTTAGAACTTCGGGGTGCAGGAGAAATGTTTGGTAAAAAACAAAGCGGTGATGAAGGTTTTGTTTTAGCAGATCTCTATGATGATATAAAAATTTTAAGATGTGCCAAACTAGAAGCAAATAATATTTTACAGAATGAATATGATGCTAACAAAGAAATAGTAAATGAACTTAGTAAAAATTTAGAAAAGAGCAGTAAATATATTTGTTTTAATTAATTTGAAATATTATGCATAGATGTGTTAATATATTAAATATACACAAATCAAAAAAGCACGCAGTGCAACTGAGATCATTTTCACAGATGAAAAGAGCACGAAGTGCAATTAGGATCATTTCACATATGAAAAGAGCACGCAGTGCAATTAAGATCATTTCACAAATGAAAAGAGCACAAAGTGCAAACAAGATTATGATATGCTTATTTTAGGAGGAGTAGATTTTGAGGATAATAGCAGGAAAAGCAAGAGGACATAAATTGATACCTCCAGCTACAATGGAAACAAGGCCAACTTTAGATAGAGTTAAGGAAGCTATGTTTAGCTCAATTCAATCATATATACCAGAAGCAGTCGTTGTAGATGTTTTTGCAGGAACAGGAAGTTTAGGATTGGAATCGGCTAGCAGAGGTGCAAGTGAAGTATATTTATTTGATAAAAGTTCTGTAACTTTTCCTTTGTTAAAACAAAATGTAGAAAATCTTAAATTCCAAGATTTTTGTTTTCCAATGAATGTTGATGCTTATGCAGGGCTTAAAAATCTAGCAAGTAAGGGGAAAAAGTTTGACATAATATTTATTGATCCACCTTACTGCAAAGAGATGATTCAGGAGGCTATGAAAATTATTAGTGAAAATGAAATGTTAAAGAATGATGGGATAATCGTTACTAAGATAGATACTATTGAGGAAATTTATGAAGGGTATGTAGATATAAGGTTAACAAAGAGCAAGAAGTATGGAAATACAACAGTTTGCTATTATAAGTATGAGGAGAAATAAATAATGAGAATTGCAGTATACCCTGGTAGTTTTGACCCAATAACAAATGGGCATCTTGATATTATTAAAAGAGGTGCAAAAGTTTTTGATAAAGTTATAGTTGCAGTGTTAGTTAATGTTGATAAACAATATCTTTTTAGAAGTGATGAAAGAGTTGAATTAATAAAAAAGGTCACAAAGGATATACAAAATGTTGAGGTAAGAAGTTTTGATGGACTTTTGGTAAATTTCTTAAAAGAATGTGATTCAAATGTAATTTTAAAAGGTCTAAGAACAACTCTTGATTTTGAATATGAGTTACAAATGGCATTTATGAATAACGAGCTTGATGAAAATATTGAAACTGTATGCATGATGTCATCTGCTAAAAATTTACATATAAGCTCTTCGTGTGTTAAGCAAGTGGCAAAGTTTGGGGGAAATATAGAAGGGCTTGTTCCAAATGAAATTGTCTCAGATATAATATCTAGAATAAATATCTAAGGAGTGTTTTTATGGAAAAAATGGATGTAAATATTATAGAGTTGTTAGAGTATTTACAAGACTTGGTTGAGAATTCGCCTAAAGTACCGATGAGTGGGAAAATTATGATTGACAAAAGGGAACTCATTGAGGTTATTGATCAAATTATAAATTATATGCCTGATCAATTTAAGAAGGCAGAATGGGTTATGAACGAAAGAGAAAGAATATTAAATGAGGCTAAAAAAGAATATGATTCTGTAAGAAAAGAAACTATGAATATGATGAGACAAAATATTGAAAATCATGATATAGTAAAAGAGGCTAAGATAAGAGCTCAAGAAATTATAGCCACAGCACAGAGAGATGCTAAGGCTATAAGATTAGGTTCTCGAGATTATTCAGATGAAATACTAACTCAACTAGATAAGGAATTAGAAGAACATAAAGTTAAATTAATAAAAAATCTTCAAGAAAGCTTTGAACTAGTTGCGAAAGAAATAGATACAAATCTTACTGGTACATGTGATGTTATAAAAGATAATATTAAAGAATTACGAAGTATGAAAAAATAATTTCAAGAGCTTATTAACAACAAGGAAGAGTAAAGTTACTATACTTATTATTAATGCTGGATAAAAAGATGTATATGAATCTAAAGAATGATTTATTTTCAAATTAGAAGTATATATACTTGCAGGTAGTATCATTAGTAATACATAAGTTACAATAAAACTAAAAATTCCTTGGATGAATTTTAATATTATGTATTTACTGTAGCGGATTTTAGTATCACTTATAAAAGAACTAACTTGAGCAATTACAGCTAATCCAGAAAAAGAACATAAGAAGCTAATTATACTTAATTTTAGTGGAAGAGAAAGAGAAGATGTAGAAATAATGCTACAGCCATTTGTCATCTCAATACTTCCTAAAAATATAGAATATAATGTTCCAGAGGATAGATTTAATATTTTTTCTAATTGGCTAAAAATGATGTTAACATAAGCATTGTTTTTAATAAGAGATATTACAACAGAGAAAATTATTATAAATCCACCAACGGATAACGTAGTATTTATTCCATTTTGAATCGAATCTTTTATGGCAGAACCAAAATTAATATTGTTAGATTTAGGACAAGGTTGAGAACTTACTTTTATTTGAGTTCTCTTTTTTTTCGTTATATAACCTATAAATATAAGTGGTAAATAGCTTCCAATCAATAAAATGTAGCCCAAAGAAGCATTTCCGAGTAAAGTGCCTGCGACAGAACCAATCAAAAAGAGTGGCCCAACATTGGAGGCTATATTCAAAAGTCTTTCATACTCACTTCTATCAATATATCCTAGATTATATAAATCAACGCAATATTTCGCCCCTAAAGGATAACCACATAATATGCTGGCAACAATAGGAAAAGAACAATTTTTTGAAAGTCCTAGCGGCTTACAAATCAAAGGGCCTAGAAATTTCGAGTAAAGGTTTATTCCATCATAATGGATTAATAAGTTACAAATCACTACAAACGGGAATGTGGTTGGAAGTATAGATTTATACCAAAGCTTACTTCCATCTATAGTAGCTGTAATGCATTGATTTATATTTACAACAAAAATAACGATAAATATAGAAATTAATATACTTATAACAACATTCTTTTTTATATCAAGTTGTTTTATTAACGCGATGATTAAACAGATAATTAATAACCATAAAAAAATAATATACATCATGAAATCACTCCAATCAATAATATTTATATTCTTATGGTTATGTAAAATATTACTATATTATAATGGGACTTTTTAAGTAATCGTCCATAGAATTCACTTTAGAATTTAAAAGTGAGTATGCCTTAGTTCCTAAAATATCAATTTTAATGTGATCACATAGATTATTTCTAGGAACCTTTGTTATTATTTCAATATTATTTTTATTCTTTATATCTTTTAACATACTTCTGCCTACAGAATTAAAGGCAAGTACTCTTGCATAAGGAGCAGGAGTTTTAGACAAGCTAAGTAAATTAAAATTTTCAAGATTTAAGAAACTTTGCAGGAGAATTCTGCTAATTCTAGTGTAAGTGTATCTTTTACTTTTTGAGTTTAATATCAACTCATCTAATGAGTTAGAAGATATAACTTCTTTTAATATTTTATTTTCTAAACCTTCTGAGACATCGGGTAAATTTAAAAGTGCTTTGTCATTTGTTAGTAACTTATATTTAAGATATTTAAATATATCTTCTTCAAATACAAAGTTATAGCCTGAAGATATCAAGCCATTTAAAATATCATAACTAACTTTTGGAAGAAAATTAATTAATTCATTTAATGACTTTTCTTTTAGATGCTTTCTAATGGAAGTAGCCGAAGAAAATGTGTTGCTTAAATTTTCTTCGTTATAAGTTGAACCCTCTCTTCTAAGAGTTTTAGGCTTAATTGAGCTACTTAAAGTTATTAATGCTTTAAGATATTCAATTCCTAAAATATTATTTGAATTAGATAATACATCTAACACATTATGAGAATTGAGATAAACACTAAGTGCATTTGCTCGGCTTATATGAAAAGGCAGTCCTGAATCTAAGTTGTTCTTTAGAAGAACTTTATATTCTAAAGGTTCAGATACTAGAGTTTTAGAAATATCATCTAATATATCTATATTTCCTGCCTCACTTCCAAAATATAGACAGTCTACTATGCCTAGAGAATTGAGGAGAGATACACTTCCAAAGGCAAAGTGTTCAGCAGAGGAAATTGAATAAACTAGAGGGAGTTCTAAAACTAAGTCAACTCCGTTTTTTATAGCCATTTCTGCACGCTTCCATTTATCTATAATGGCTGGTATTCCCCTTTGCATAAAATTACCACTCATAACGCAAACTATACCATCTGCATTTGTATCTGATTTTGCTTTTTTAAGATGATACTCATGCCCTCTATGAAATGGATTATATTCTGTAATTATTCCTGTAATTATATAAATCATCCCCTTGTTTTATAGAAATCAATTTTAGCTCATATATACAACAGACATATGCCAATAAATCTATGTAAAATATAATAAGCTGAAGTAGCTAATCTAATGATAGTATAACATATTAAAAATAGGGTATTATTATCTATTAGTTGAAAAATATTCACAATATCTTTATTATTACCATAAAAAAATAATATACAATTTATTGTTAAAAAAAATACTTTGCTGATTTTACTGAACTTAGCAAGTGTTTTAAAAAGAATCAGAAAATTAAGAAAAGAACGAACTTTTGCTTAGGTATATTATAGCCCAAAAAGTGAAGTGATATAGTGAATAAATAGATTTAATTATACATTTTCTATACTTTTAGTCAAAAAATATTGCTTTTAATATTATAATTTTTGGCTTATAGATTGTTTAATGTAAAAGATTTAAAGATATATAATGATATTCAATTAGTATTCCAAAAGTATAGATATATAAATTTTGTAGAATTTTTAATTGTTAAAAAATATACTTTTAGCATATGAGTATTTTACGATATTATTGTCAGATAATTTAGATTATTTCAAATCTAAAGACTTCTATTTTATAGCGAAATTGTGTTGAAAAAAGGACTAATAAAGGAGTATAGTAGTATTAGAGATAGGATATAGAGAGGAGATAAATAAATGGACCTTATGAAAAAAATATGGACTGCAGCACAAGCGGATAAAAAGAAAATTGTTCTTCCAGAAGGAAATGAAGAACGAAATATTGTGGCAGCAGAAAAAATACACAACTTAGGATTGGCATATCCAATTTTAATAGGTAACAAAGATGAAATTGATAATAAGGCAAAAGAATTAGATGTAGATTTATCAGGAATTCAAATAATAGATCCAGATGAATCAGAAAATCTAAATAAGTACATTTCGGCTTTTTATGAATTAAGAAAAACAAAAGGCGTGACAATGGAAAAGGCAGATAAAATAGTTAGAGATCCTCTATATTTTGGTACAATGATGGTTAAACTAGATGACGCGGATGGAATGGTATCAGGAGCTGTGCACACAACTGGAGATTTATTAAGACCAGGATTGCAAATAATAAAAACAGCACCAGGAGTATCTGTTGTTTCGAGTTTCTTTATAATGCAAGTTCCAGGATCAACATACGGGGAAGAGGGAACGCTTATATTCTCAGATTGTGCAGTTAATCCAAATCCAAATGAGGATGAATTAGCAGCAATTGCAATTGCAACAGCAGAAACAGCTAAGAATCTATGTAATATGGAGCCTAGAGTTGCTATGTTATCCTTTTCTACAATGGGAAGCGCAGACAATGAATTAGTTGATAAGGTAAGAAATGCTACTCAAAAAGCAAAAGAAATGAGACCGGATTTATATATAGATGGGGAACTTCAATTAGATGCTGCAATAGTAAAAAAAGTAGCAGACCAAAAGGCACCAGATAGTAAAGTGGCTGGAAAGGCTAATGTTCTAGTATTCCCAGACTTACAAGCAGGAAACATAGGTTATAAGTTAGTTCAAAGATTTGCAAATGCAGAAGCTATCGGACCAATTTGTCAAGGATTTGCAAAGCCAATCAACGATTTATCAAGAGGATGCAGTTCTGATGATATTGTAAATGTTGTTGCGCTTACAGCAGTTCAAGCTCAAACAAATAAGAATAAATAAATCGTCATAGAAAATTCTAAAGTTTTGAGAAAATAATAAACATAAGTTTAGAAATTGGAAATATTGAAGGAGAAGAGATTATGAAAGTATTAGTTATAAATTGTGGAAGTTCATCGCTAAAGTACCAACTTATCGATATGAGTAATGAGGAGTCTTTAGCACAAGGTCTTGTGGAAAGAATTGGAATAAGTGGATCAATATTAACTCAAAAAGTTGAAGGAAAAGATAAATATGTGGTTGAAACACCGCTTAAGGATCATCAAGATGCAATTGAGCTTGTATTAAAAAGCTTAGTAGATGAAAACCATGGAGTTATAAAATCAATGGATGAAATATCTGCAGTTGGACATAGAGTTGTTCATGGTGGAGAAAAATACGCAACTTCAGTGGTAATTGATGAAGAAGTAATCAAAGCACTTGAAGAATTTTCAAAATTAGCACCACTTCATAACCCACCAAATATAATTGGAATAAATGCATGTAAGGCTCTTATGCCCAAAACTCCTATGGTAGCTGTATTTGATACTGCATTCCATCAAACTATGCCTGAAAAAGCATTCATGTATCCACTTCCATATGAGCTTTATAGAGAAGATCATATAAGAAGATATGGATTCCATGGAACATCTCATAAGTATGTAGCTGGTGAAGTTGCAAAATTTGTAAACAAAAATGTAGAAGATATAAAGACTATAACTTGCCATATAGGTAATGGTGTAAGTATTACAGCAGTAAATGGCGGTGTGTCTGTAGATACTACAATGGGATTCACTCCTTTAGATGGTATTATAATGGGATCAAGATCAGGAAGTATTGACCCTGCAATAGTTACTTACCTTGTTAAGGAAAAGGGATATTCTATTGACGAAGTTGATAACATTTTAAATAAGCAATCAGGAGTTTTAGGAGTATCAGGAATAGGAACAGACTTTAGAGATATTAGAAGTGCTGTTGAAAACGACAATGATCCTAGAGCATTACTTTCAATGGATATATTCGGATACCAAGTTAAGAAGCAAATAGGTGCTTATGCAGCAGTAATGGGCGGCGTAGATACAATTGTGTTTACTGCTGGAATTGGTGAGCATGCTCCAGAAATAAGAGAAAGAGCTTTAACTAATATGGAGTTCTTAGGAATAGAAGTAGATTTAGAGAAAAACAGTAGTCATAATATTGGAGACGGTATGGAAATTTCTAAAGAAACATCAAGAGTAAAAGTATTTGTAATACCAACTAATGAAGAATTAATGATAGCTAAGGAAACTTTAGAACTAGCAAAATAATTAATTGAATATATCATAGATGGATGTTTTGCGTCATATTAAGAACCACATTTTTAAATATTTGTAGTATTAAAAAATATGGTTCATTATATGGCGCAAAATAAATTTTAAGTTGATTTATTGTTTTATTTCTTGTATAAAAAAGTAATTTATTATAAATACCTTGACTTTTTTTTATTCAATTTATATAATTAGTTGTGTTTGTTTTATAAATATATGTGCTAAGGAGTGAAAAAGGGAGAGTGTTGTATAATTTACGATAAGTTTATTATGTTACCATCCTGAAGTTTTATGAAAGTACAAATTTCTGATATTGTTTCAGGCAAAGATAGAAGCAAGAAAATTGATTACACATTTGAGATACCTGAATTTGACTTTGAAGGAGATTCTATTAAATCTTTAGGCTTCTGCGAAGTTAGTGGGGCGATTTCATCTGATAGTGATATATTAGTATTAAATGCTAAAATTAAAGCTGATTTAGAAATGATATGTTCAAGATGCTTAGATACCTTTATCTATCCAATAGATATTGATATAGAAGAAAGGTTTACAACAAATAGAAACAGTGAAGATGATGAGGCTATTGTTGTAATGGATGATGTTTTAGACATCACGGAAATAGTTGAAACTAGTATAATTTCAACTTTACCTATCAAAAGAGTTTGCAAGAACGACTGTAAAGGGCTGTGTCAAGAATGTGGATGTAATTTAAATAATGATTCATGTTCATGTCAGAAAGAAGATGTAGATATACGTTTTGAAGCCTTAAGAGGTTTGTTTGATAATAAGGAGGTGTAATGAATGGGTTGTCCAGCAAGAAAATCAGGGAAATCAAAAGTGAAAGCTAGAAGATCTCAAACTTTTAAAGCTAGTTTACCTGGCATAGTTGAATGTCCACAATGCCACGAAATGAAACTTGCTCATAGAGTATGTAAAGTCTGTGGTTATTATAAAGGTAAGGAAGTTGTAGCTTCTGAAAAATAAAAAGAAAGTCTTTAGGACTTTCTTTTATTTATATGTAAAAGAATATCTTAGAAATATAAAATATGACGAAAATAATAATATGTTTATATAGAAACTAGTTTTTTGTATTTAAAATATACTACAAAAATTGTATTTAAGGTGATAATATTAAATTGGAAATGCTCTATGGGTTCTATTTTATAACATGGATGAAAGGAGGATTATGATGAAGATAGCAATAGACGGCATGGGTGGAGATAATGCACCAGCAGCTGTGGTAGATGGGGCGATTCAGGCATTGAGTGAGTATGATGTTGAATTGTTTATTACAGGTCCAAAAGAGATTATAGATGTGGAGTTGGCTAAGTATACGTACCCAAAAGATAAAATTACAGTGGTTGACGCTAAAGAAGTTGTATCACCAAATGAGCACCCTGTAATGGCATTGAGGAAAAAGAAAGACTCTAGCATAGTTAAGGCTCTAAATTTAGTTAAAGAAGGTACTTGTGATGCAATAATATCTGGAGGCAGCACGGGAGCATTTTTAGCAGGATGTACTTTGATAGTAGGCAGAATAAAAGGTGTAGAAAGACCAGCACTTGCACCTATAATGCCAGGTAGACGTGGAAACTTTATGATAGTAGATGTTGGTGCTAATGTTGATTGCAAACCGGCATTTTTAGTGCAATTTGCAAAACTGGGGAAGATATATTATCAAAAGGTTTTCAATGTGGAAAATCCAAGTATAGGTCTGATAAATATTGGCGAAGAAGAAGAAAAAGGAAATGAGCTTACAAAGGCTACTTTTAAGCTTTTAAAAGAAGAAGTTTCAATTAATTTTAAAGGGAACATAGAGCCTAGAGATATACCTACTGGTGATACTAATATTTTGGTTAGTGATGGTTTTGTAGGGAATACTGCTTTGAAAATGTATGAAGGCTCAGCATCAAGTATTTTAGGGATAATAAAAGACGAAATACTCAAGTCATCAGTTATTTCTAAATTAGGAATCCTGCTATTAAAACCTGTGTTAAAAAGTATAATGAAGAAGTTTGATTATAAGGAAGTTGGAGGCGCGCCATTCCTAGGTGTTGATGGAATATGTATAAAGGCCCATGGAAGTTCAGATGCGAAAGCCTTTAAAAATTCTATTAAGCAAACTAAGATTTTTTATGAAAATAATGTATTAGAAGATATAAGAAATGAATTTTCTAGTGAAATTTAATTAAATTTTATTGAAACTAATATTGACGATTTTAACAATATATAATATTATCTAAATGTAGAACTTGGGAGGTGAAACAAATGTTTGAAAAGATCCAAGCAATTATTGCTGATAAATTAAGTATCGATGTAGGAAGCGTTGTTATGGAAGCGTCATTTATTGAAGATTTAAATGCGGACTCGTTAGATATAGTTGAGCTTATAATGGCTCTAGAAGATGAACTAGATATGGAAATACCAGACGAAGATGTTGAAAACTTTAAAACAGTTGGAGATGTTGTCAATTACGTAAAAGCTCATCACGAAGAATAAAATAATCCCGCATTTTGCGGGATTTTATATTTTATCAAGTGAAACTTGATTCAGGTGGAGTTTGATCTCCATCTGAATCTTAGTTGAACTTATACCCTCAAGGGGCACCTAGTCCAGGAGTGTGCAGCCGTTATCTCCCACTTGAGGAAGTGGGAGTGTTACGGATGCTAGCTATCGGATAAAAAGTATAGAAATTACATTTTCAGAGATATTTTATATTTCGGATGAATTTGGTTAAAATAATATCTTGATGGCATGCTAAATAAAAAAATAGTATTTAGTATTAGGTTGGTCTAAGCTATTATGATATGAGAAACTAAAATGGTTAGGACATGAGATTAATTAGTTTATTCTTGAATTTGTTATATTAGGTGTTTAGCAAATTGAAGAATAAACTTCAAGGAGTGGAATAGATGAATAGATATACACTTAAAGAAATAGAAGAAAACTTAGGAGTTTGTTTTAATAATCCTACTTTGCTAAAAACAGCGCTTACACATAGTTCGTTCGGTAATCAATTTAAGGATGCTGAGTATAATGAAAGGCTTGAATTTTTAGGAGATTCAGTTTTACAACTATGTATTACAGAATATTTATTTAATAACTATAAGCATAAAAGTGAAGGAGAGTTAACAAAAATAAGGAGCTTGATAGTTTGTGAAAATTCTCTTTATGAAATAGCAAAAAAGATAAACCTTGGTAATTATATTAGAATGAGTAAAGGTGAAGAGCTAACTGGAGGCAGAGAAAGAATTTCTATACAAGCAGATGCTGTTGAAGCTGTAATTGCTGCAGTTTATTTAGACAAGGGAATTGGATTTGTGAGAGACTTCATACTGCTTCACTTTGAAGAAGTAATAAAAAAGGCAATAAATAATGAGATAGTGTTGGACTTTAAGACTAAGCTTCAAGAGCTGCTTCAAAAAGATGGAGAGGTTGCGATTCAATACGAATTGACAAGGTATGAAGGACCGCCACATAGAAGAAAATTTTTCACTAATGTAATTATTGATAAAAAGCTTATGGGTGAAGGTTCTGGATATAGTAAAAAAGAGGCAGAACAAAATGCAGCTAAACAAGCTTTAGATTTGTTGGAAGGTGCGCATGAGTAAAAATTATTATATTATACCTATATTTGTACCACATGAAGGATGCCCTCATGATTGTGTGTTTTGTAATCAAGATAGGATAACAGGGGCTGAGGAGGAAGTTACATCAGCAACTGTGAGAAATACCATTGATGATTATTTAAGCACTATAGAAAATAGAGAGGCAACAATAGAAGTTTCATTCTTTGGTGGAACATTTACTGGAATAAGAGAAGAGAAACAAAGAGAACTTTTAAAGGTTGCTAAGGAATTCAAAGATAGAAAACTTATTAATAACATAAGACTTTCTACAAGACCAGATTATATCAATGATTATATATTAAGTTATCTTAAAGAGTATGGAGTGGACATAATAGAGCTTGGGGTTCAATCATTAGATGAAGAAGTGTTAAAAAGAGCTGGAAGAGGACATAATGTAAATGATGTTATAGAAGCATCCAAATTGATAAAAGAATACGGATTTGTTTTAGGGCATCAAATAATGCCGGGACTACCAGAGGATACATATGAAAAAGATCTAAACACAACAGAAAAGTCAATTGAGATGAAGCCTGATATCTGCAGAATATATCCAGCGCTTGTAATAAAAGATACACCAATGGAGAAAATGTATATTTCTAATAAATACATTCCATATTCGCTAGATGAAGCTGTAGATGTAAGTAAAGTCATGTATGACATGTATAGAAAAAATGGAATTAATGTAATAAGAATAGGGCTTCAGCCAACGGAAAGTATCAATGAGGGAAAAGATATAGTGGCAGGACCGTTTCATCCGGCCTTTAGGGAATTGGTTGAGGGAAGTTTATTTGTAGATATGATATTAGAAAATATGAGAGAAGAAAAAGATGCTACGATTCATATAAACTCTAAGGATTTAAGCAAACTTTATGCTAATAAGAAAATATATTTTAATAAGTTAAAAGAAGAAAATAAAATTATAGTAGTGAGGCAGGATGACACTATTGAAAGAGGCCGAATAAAACTATGTCTAAAAGATAGAAATTTAGATATAATATATTAGCGAGAGGAAACTCTCGCTTTTAATATGCTGCAATTGAGATAGTCATTGTTGGTTGTTCATATGATATTTATTTAGATGCATTATTGATATTTAATTATGTTTACTATAAACTAAAATATAATAAGGAGTGTTTTAAATGAAGAAAAAGACTAGAGAAAAAATGAAAATTGCAATGGCGATTTTTGTGATAATAATATTTATTTTAGGATTAATACCTACTATACTTTATTTGTAAGGAGTGGGCACATGTTTTTAAAATCTCTAGAAATAAGAGGATTTAAATCCTTTGCGGATAAAACAGAATTAAAATTTAAAAAAGGTGTTACTGCTGTTGTAGGACCTAATGGAAGTGGTAAAAGTAATATTTCTGATGCTGTAAGATGGGTGCTTGGGGAGCAAAGTGTTAAGACTTTAAGAGGCGGAAAGATGGAAGATGTAATCTTTGCAGGAACTCAGTTTAGAAAACCTGTTGGTCTCGCACAAGTTTCATTGACTCTTGATAATAGTGATGAAAAGCTTGCAACAGAATATAATGAAGTAACAGTATCAAGAAGAATATTCAGATCAGGAGAATCTGAGTATTTAATAAACAATTCAAAATGTAGGCTTAAAGATGTAACAAATCTTTTTATGGATACTGGAATAGGTAAAGAAGGTTATTCGTTAATAGGACAAGGTAAAATTGAGTCTATACTAAGTGGAAGACCAGAAGATAGAAGAGCTCTTTTGGAAGAAGCAGCTGGAATTGTAAAATTTAAGAATAGAAAAGAAGAAGCGGAAAAAAAATTAAGTAATACAGATGATAATTTAGTTAGAATAAATGATATACTATCAACCTATAAAGATAGAATAGAACCATTAAGGATTGAAAGAGAAAAAGCATTAGAATTTAATGAATTATCTAAAGACCTAAAGAAAAAAGAAGTGTCTATTATAGTTCATACTATAAATAAGATGGAAGAAGAATTAAAAAGCTTCAACGAGGATTTAGAATTTAAAATCAAGGAAATTGAAGACAAGAGAAAAGAAATATCAAGTGATAAAGCAAAGCTAAAAGAATTAGAAAATGAAATAGAGGATTTAGAAAAGAAGAATTTAGAAGAAAAAGAACAATATTATGGATTAAAAGAATTGATAAGTGAAAATGAAAAAAGCATTCAGCTTTATCGTGAGAGAATTAAGAGCTTTGAGGAAAAAATTAATAGAAATAATTATGAATTAAATGATATTTCAATAAAAATAAATCAAATAAGTGAGAATAAGATAACATTAAAAGAAGAACTAGCTAATAGATTAGAAGAACAAAAATTAAAAAATCAGGATATATTAAAGCTAGAAGAATATAATGCACAAAATTCAATAGAACTTAAAAAAATTGAAGAACAACTAAAATCTTTAAGAGAAGGTGAATTTGAATTATTAAGAAGTAATTCAGATATAAAGAATGAAATAACCATATTGAATAAGGATATTTCTCTTAGAGAAGAGAAAAAAGAGACTTTAAATTCATCTATATCTTCTTTAGAGAGTAATATAGTAATTAACTTAGCTACATATAAAGACTTAAGTAATGATATTGAAAATAAGAAAGATAAGATCAAACTTCTAAATTTAAAAATAGTGGATGATAAGAAGAATTTAGGTATATTATCTGCAAATTTGACAAAGAAAGAAAATGAGTTAAGAGAATTAAATGGAGTTTTAACAAAACTTGATGCAAATAGATCTATGCTTGAAAATTTAGAAAAGCACTACGAGGGGTATAATAGATCTGTAAAATCATTAATGGAGTCTATTCATAAGGAAAGAATTGCTGAAGCAGACGATACTAAAGTTTTAGGAGAAATCTTTACTGTTGATAAAAAATATGAAACAGCTATAGAGATCGCGTTAGGTGCAGCAATTTCTAATGTAATTACTAAAAATGAGGAAGTAGCAAAGGTATTAATTAGCTACTTGAAGAAAAATAATTTAGGAAGAGCAACTTTTTTACCATTAAACATAATAAAAGGTAGAAAACTAGAGTTAGATAGAAATATTACTTCAGCCAATGGTTATATAGGTGTTGCAAGTGATATAATTTCCTATAATAAAGAGTATAGCAATATAATGGATTATACCCTTGGAAGAACAATAGTCTGTAGCAATATGGATTCTGCTCTTAATATAGCCCGTATCGGTAAATATAATCACAAGATTGTTACCCTTGAAGGAGAAGTTATAAATCCAGGTGGAGCTTTAACAGGTGGTAGCATAAAAGGTAAAAATTCTAATGTTTTAGGCCGAAAAAGAGAAATAGAGGAATTAATAGAAAATATAAGCGAAAAGAAAAAGCATTATGAAGAACTAACTAATTCGGTACAAGCCCTTAAAAAGGAAATTAGGAATTTAGATGAAGGTATACTAAATCAAAGAGATGAAGTTCACGAAAAAAATATTGAGTTGACTAAAAAAGAAAGTGAAATAAAAGGATTACAAAGTGATACTGATGCTTTAAAGAGAAATCTTGAGATAGCGAAAGAGGAACTAAAAAGAACAGTAAATGAAAAAGAGATGTATTTACAAAAGCTTATGATAAAAGAAAATGAAATAAAATCAATAGAAAATGAGAATACATCTAATAAGAGTAAAAGCAACGAATTGGAAAGTTTAATAAAAGCGAAATTACAAGAAGTAAATGATTGTGAATCTAATCTTACAGAAATGAAAATAAATAAGGCGACATTAGATGAAGCTATCGAGAATAAAAAGAATGAATTTTCAAGAATGGAAAAAGAAATTCATGATTTTAAAGTTAAAAATGAACTGTTGAATAAGGAAAATGCTGAAAGTAAAAATAGTATTGAAGGTTTAAATTTAGATATAGAAGTTAAAAATAAAAATATAGAAGATAATACTATTATAATTAATAAATTAGAATTAAATTTTAAAGATGAAGAAATACTAAAAGAAAAATTAAAACAAGATTTTAAAGATAAAGATAATCTAATAAGTGGAATTTTAGACGAAGTTAGTGCAAAAGAAATGGAAGTTAACAAAAAAGAGATAGTAAAAGCAAAAAAAGAGGCTGATAAGGAACATATCTATAAGAAACTTAATGAAGAACTAGAATTAACATTTGCAGAAGCATTAGATATATGTGAATCAGTAACTGACGAAGAAGCATTAAGGCAAGAAATTAGTACTACAAAAGGGAAGATAACAAAACTTGGAGTTGTAAACCTAGCTGCTATTGAGGAATATGAAGAAATAAAAGAGAAATATGAATTTATGTCTACTCAGGCAGAAGACTTAGAGAATGCTAAAAAAGAATTAATTGGTGTTATTGAAGAAATGACTAATGAAATGAAAAGTTTATTCAAAGAGAATTTTAAGATTTTAAATTATAACTTCAATGAAACCTTTAAAGATTTATTTAAAGGTGGAAGTGCAGAGCTTATCTTAGGTGAGGGTGATGAACTTACAGCCAATATTGATATAAATGTTGAGCCGCCAGGTAAAAGGCTTCAGAATATTAACTTGATGTCCGGTGGAGAAAAAGTTTTATCAGCTATAGCACTTCTTTTTGCCATATTAAAAATGAAACCAACTCCGTTCTGTATTCTTGACGAAATAGAAGCGGCACTTGATGATGCTAACGTCTTTAGGTATGCAGAATTTTTAAAGATGTTTTCCACAAACACTCAGTTTATAATTATTACGCACAGAAAAGGTACTATGGAAGTTAGTGATATTATTTATGGAGTGACTATGGAGGAAAAAGGGGTATCAAAAGTGGTATCAGTAGACTTATCTGATAGCTAGCATCCGTAACGCTCCCCTTTGGAAGCTAACGGCTGCACGCTCCTAGATTAGTTCAACTAAGATTTAAGATGGGGAAACCCATCTTAAATCAAGTTTCACTTTATCCGATAGCTAGCATCTGTAACACTGCCCTTTGTGGAGTTAACAGCTGCACGCTCCTGGATTAGTTCAACTAAGATATAAGATGAGAAAACTCATCTTATATCAAGTTTCACTTGAACAGAAAACTTTAATTAGGAGGAAATGAATTTGTTTGGAAACTTATTTAATAAACTAAAAGACGGGTTAACAAAAACTAGGGATGGATTAACTGACAAAATCAATGAAGCGTTGAATTTAGCAATAACAATTGATGAAGATTTATATGAGGAATTAGAGGAAATACTTATAGTATCAGATATAGGGATGGATACTACAGTCGATATTATAGAAAGATTAAGAAGTAAAATTCGTAAAGAAAAAATAAATGATCCTCAAGAAGTTAAACCAGCATTGAAAGAAGTAATTAAAGATTTATTACTTGAAGGTTCTTATGAATATAATGAGGAAGATAAAAGAGTAATGCTTGTAATTGGAGTTAATGGAGTTGGAAAGACTACATCAATCGGAAAGCTAGCTGCTAAAAATAAAGAAAGTGGTAAAAAAGTATTATTGGCGGCAGCCGATACATTTAGGGCAGCGGCAATAGATCAGCTTGAAGTTTGGAGTTCTAGAGCAGGTGTTGATATAGTTAAACATCAAGAAGGGTCTGATCCAGCAGCGGTAGTTTTTGATGCAATAGAGGCATCTAAAGCGAGAAATGTTGATTTATTAATATGTGATACAGCTGGAAGGCTTCATAATAAAAAGAACTTAATGAATGAACTTGAAAAGATAAATAGAATTATAGATAGAGAGTTGCAAGAATATAAAAAAGAGACTTTACTTGTATTAGATGCGACTACAGGTCAAAATGCTGTCATACAAGCAAAGCAATTTATGGAGGCATGCCCTATAGATGGCATAATCTTAACTAAATTAGATGGAACTGCAAAAGGTGGAGTGGTTTTATCTATAAAACAAAGTCTAAATATTCCAGTTAGATATATAGGTGTTGGAGAAAGCATAGATGACCTTCAAGAATTTGATGCAGAAAGCTTTGCAGAAGCTTTAATATAAAGAAAAGTGGTCGTGTTATATACATAATATGATATGCAAATATAATTTTGAGAATCTCTAATGAGGTTCTTAAAATATGTCTGAATTTAATTAATAAAGTAATAAAAATTTTTTGTCTCATAATATTTCAATAGAACTATAAGGTGATAAAAAAATAAAGAATGAAAGATTTATAATTTGAATAATAAAATTTTATATGTGTTAAGTAAAAGTACTTGACACATATAAATAATCCTGTTAAAATCTCTTTTGTGGGTAAGGTGATTAAGAATGGAAGATAGAGTTGAAATTTCATTGCTAATGGATTTCTACGGTTCATTATTAACAGAAAAACAAGTTGAAATTATGCAATGGTATTATAATGATGATTTATCTCTAGCTGAAATAGCCGAAATTAATAAAACAAGTCGCCAAGCTATTCACGATTTGATTAAAAGATGTTATAAACAGCTTCTATCCTATGAAAGTAAGCTTCACTTACTTGAGAAGAGTAGTAATAGGGAAAAAGAAATTATGAATTTTTTAGAACACTTAAAGAATAAATATTCCATAGATGATGAGGATATTATACAATATAAAGAAAAGCTAGAAAATTTATAAGGAGGATATAACCATGGCTTTTGAAGGATTAGGCGAAAAATTACAGGAGACTTTCAGAAAACTAAAAGGTAAAGGAAAGTTAAATGAAAAAGATATAAAAGAAGCCATGAGAGAAGTAAAGCTTGCCTTACTAGAAGCTGATGTTAACTATAAAGTTGTTAAAACATTTATTTCAGCTGTTAGTACCAAGTGTGTTGGAAGCGAAGTTCTTCAAAGCTTAACACCGGGTCAACATGTAATAAAAATAGTTAATGAAGAACTTACGGATCTTATGGGTGGAAGTGAAAGTAAACTTAACTACAGTAGTTCGGGACTTACAGTTATAATGTTAGTTGGATTACAAGGGGCAGGTAAAACTACCATGTGTGGTAAACTTGCATTAAATCTTAGAAAAGATAATAAAAAACCATTATTGGTAGCATGTGATATTTACAGACCGGCAGCTATAAAACAATTAGAAGTTGTAGGAAAGCAGATCGAAATTCCAGTATTCTCAATGGGAGATAAAGTTAGCCCAATTGAGATTGCTAAAAATGGAGTAGCTCACGCGAAAGATAATGGAAATAATGTAGTTATTATAGATACAGCAGGTAGACTTCATATTGATGAAGAATTAATGCATGAATTAAAAGATATAAAAGAAAATGTAAAGCCATCAGAAATATTATTAGTTGTTGATGCTATGACTGGTCAAGATGCAGTTAATGTAGCAGAAAGTTTTAATAATGATTTAGATTTAAGTGGTGTCATATTGACAAAATTAGATGGTGATACTAGAGGCGGAGCCGCACTTTCAATTAAAAGCATAATTAATAAACCAATTAAATATGCTGGTGTCGGTGAAAAAATGAATGACTTTGAAGTTTTCCATCCAGATAGAATGGCTTCAAGAATTTTAGGAATGGGTGATGTATTATCACTTATTGAAAAAGCTCAAGAAGCTATTGATGAAAAGGAAGCTGCTGATTTAGGTAAGAGAATGTTAAATCAAGAATTTAACTTTGAAGATTATCTAATGGCTATGGAACAAATGAAAAAGTTAGGGCCTTTAAATAAGATAATGGAAATGATACCTGGTTTAAATTCAAAGGAACTTCAAGGGGTTGACTTTGATAAAGGGACAGAAGCACTTGATAGAACTAAGGCGATTATTCAATCTATGACAGCAAAGGAAAGAAGAAATCCCAGCCTTATATTAAAGTCTCCGTCAAGAAAAGGCAGAATAGCTAAAGGGTCAGGTACAAACATACAGGAAGTTAATAAACTCATGAAAGGCTATGAAATGATGAAAAAGAACATGAAACAAATGAAGTCATTCCAAAAGCAAGCAAAGAAGGGCGGACTATTTGGAAAGTTACCTTTCTAGGTATATGAAAAAAATAATAAGTCTATGATGCGATGTATATTTCAAGTCAGACGAGGAAGAATTTTTGCCTCATAGTGAGACTATTAGGTGAAAATGCTGACGCAGTATGACTGGAAACAGACTAGCATGCTGACTAATTATTTTTTGAATATACCGCAGAGTTAAAATATATGATTATCCTTTGAAGGAGGTGAAATAATAATGGCAGTAAAAATCAGATTAAGAAGAATGGGTGCTCATAAAGCTCCTTTCTATAGAATAGTTGTTGCAGATTCAAGATCACCAAGAGATGGTAAATTCATCGATGAAATTGGATACTACAATCCATTAACTGAACCAGTTGAAGTTAAAATCAACGAAGAAAAAGCTAATGAATGGTTATCTAATGGAGCACAACCAACAGACGTAGTTAAGAGACTTTTCACTAATGCAGGTCTTACTAAGTAATTTTTGGAGGTGAATTCTACAATTAGTACATACTAGTTGTGGACGTTTATGAAGGAATTAGTTGAATTTATGGCTAAATCCCTTGTTGATAACCCAGATGCAGTTACTGTTAATGAAGTTAATGGAGAGCAATCCATTATACTTGAGTTAAAAGTTGCACCAGAAGATATGGGTAAGATTATAGGTAAGCAAGGAAGAATTGCGAAGGCTATAAGAACAGTAATAAAAGCTGCAGCAGTTAAACAGAATAAACGAGTTATAGTAGAAATCATCTAAAAATTTAGAGTTAGGGTAACCTAACTCTTTTTAAGTATGCACATAAGAAAAAAGCGCGTCAGCGCAACCAAGATCATCTAGCATATGAAATGAGCGTGAAAGCGCGATAAAGAATTTTTCTGCGCAAACAAGATTCTTTTATCTATAAAAAGTGTGCGAATTACAAAAAATGATTATTGATATATGAAAAGATTTTGTATATCTTCATATATAATGAAAAAGACTTAAAATAAATAATGCCAGATAATATGTATATTTTATATATTATTTGTAGATTATTTTTAATACATAAATATTTTTAAAATTACTTTTATATGGAATTATGTTAATCTTATTAATTCTTATTTCTAAGATTAAATATATACAATTGAGGTGAAGAGAGTGGGAAAATTATTTAAAATTGGGCAGATTGTAAATACTCATGGAATTAAAGGCGAAGTTAAAGTTTATCCATTAACAGAAGATGTTAATAAATTTAAGCGCCTAAAAACTGTATTAGTTGATGGTGTAGAAAAAAAAATCCTAGGAGTTAAGTTTCAAAAAGATAGGGTTATATTAAAAATTGAAGGTATAGACACTATGAATGATGCTGAAACTTACAAACAGAAATATGTTGAAATACCTCGTGGTGATGAGCCAGGTCTTCCACCGGATACTTATTATGTTTCAGACCTTAAAGAGTGCACAGTATTTGATACGAATGAGAAAGAACTTGGAAGAGTTTTTGATGTTATAAGCACTCCTAATAATGATGTATATTGGATCAAAGAGCCTAAAGAATTATTGATACCAGTTCTTAGAGATATAGTTCTTAGTGTTGATATAGAATCAAGAAAAATAATTATTAAGCCAGTCGGGGAATGGCAAGATGAAGATTAGTATATTAACATTATTCCCCGAAATGTTTTCTATTTTTGATCATAGTATTATAGGTAGAGCGCGGGATAATAATCTAATAGATATAGATGTACTAAATATAAGAGATTATACTTTAAATAAACACAAGAAAGTTGATGATTATCCATACGGTGGTGGTGCTGGAATGGTTATGGCCCCTCAGCCTATAGTAGACACTATAAGGAAGACTAAGGAGAGTAATAAAGGGAAAGTTGTGTTTTTAGGACCAAGAGGAAAGACATTTAACCAAGAGGCAGCAAAAGAACTTTCAAAAGAGGAAAGTCTTATATTTTTATGCGGACACTATGAAGGCATAGACGAGAGAGTGTATAAACATATAGATATGGAAATTTCTCTTGGGGACTTTGTATTGACTGGAGGGGAGATGGCAGCAATTCCGGTTATTGATTGTATATTGAGGCTTATACCTGGTGTTCTTGGAAAAGAGGAAAGTTTTATAGAGGAATCTTTCTATAATGGACTATTAGAGTATCCACAGTATACTAGACCAGAAGAATTTGAAGGCGATAAAGTACCGGAAATATTACTATCTGGCCATCATGAAAATATAAGAAAATGGAGAAGGCTTAAATCTCTTGAGATAACTAAGAAGAATAGGCTGGATTTATATAAAAACATAACTTTGAATAAAGAGGATATAAAGCTGCTAAAGAATAATACACAGAAATGAAATAATAAATAATTTTTGTTGAAATATAAAAAAAGATGTGATATTATTAAATTTGTGCTAGTACGGGCGTTCCTCTGTCACTTTACATATGTTAAGAACGTCAAATTATCTATAAGGAGGGAATGCACAATGAACGAAATAATAAGAGCTATAGAAGCTGAACAAATCAGAACTGACTTACCTAACTTTGCTATCGGAGATACTATAAAGGTATATGTTAAGATCCAAGAAGGTAACAAAGAAAGAATTCAAATGTTCGAAGGTACTGTTATCAAGAAACAAAATGGTGGTTTAAGAGAAACTTTCACTGTAAGAAGAGTTGCTTATGGAACTGGAGTTGAAAGAACATTCCCAATGAATGCACCAATCATCGACAAAATTGAAATCTCAAGAAAAGGTAAAGTTAGAAGAGCTAAACTTTACTACTTAAGAGATAGAGTTGGTAAGGCTGCTAAAGTTAAAGAATTATTAACTAGATAGTATTTAAAAAGGGGACTGTTTCAGTCCTTTTTTTATATTTAGGCATATTCAAAAAATCATAAGTAACATACTTGTGTATTTCCTGCTATATGTCTTCTGCATATTTACCGAATAGACTATTATGAGGTGAATATGCTTTCTCGTCTGACAGTAAATATACTTTCGTGTTGCTAAAATAAATATAAGGAGGAATTCATATGGCAATTAATTGGTTTCCAGGACATATGAAAAAAACTCAAAGAGAAATTAAAGAAAACCTAAAGTTAGTTGATGCAGTAATTGAAATAAGAGATGCTAGGATTCCAAGAAGTTCTGCAAATCCTGATATTGAAAAATTATTAGAAGGAAAACCAAGAATTATACTTTTAAATAAGAGTGATTTAACTGATAGTAAAGTTACAAAAGAGTGGATTGATTATTTAACTAAAGAAGATGTTAAAGTACTAGAAGTTAATTGTTTAAAGGGTGATGGTCTTAAAAATATAAAACCTACATTATTGACCTTGCTAAAGGAGAAGCACAATAGGTTAAAGGCAAAGGGTATGGTTAATATAATAATGAGAGTAATGGTAGTTGGGATACCTAATGTAGGAAAATCAACATTTATAAATAAAATGGCTAGAAACAATATAGCTAAAACAGGTGATAGGCCAGGTGTTACAAAAAGTAAACAATGGATAAAGACAGGAATGGGAATTGAAATGTTGGATACTCCAGGAGTATTGTGGCCTAGATTTGAAGATGATGAAACGGCTTTAAATTTAGCTTTTACAGGAGCTATAAAAGATGAAATAATGGATATAGAAGAATTGGCTCTAAAGCTTGTTGAAAGATTGCAGACTAACTATGAGGTTAGATTAAAAGAAAGATATAAATTAACTGAAGTTTTTGAAAATCCTTTAGATACATTAGATGCAATAGGTAAAAAAAGAGGAGCTTTAATTTCAGGAGGGCAAATTGACTATAACAGAATTGCTGTTATCTTATTAGATGAATTTAGAGGAGGAAAAATGGGCAATATTACATTAGAGCGCCCAATAGAAGAAGAAAATGACCCAATTTAATGAGGATATAAGATCGTTATCATTTGCAGAAATAAAAGAACAAATACATAAATACTCAATAATTGATGCTTATAAAAGTGGGGAGTATATAAAAATTATAAATTGGTTAAAAGAAGATCGAAGAAAAAATGTATTATCCCTTAAAGATAAGATTGAAAAAGAGTTGAAGATATATTTAGATGAGGTTAGAAGAGTTAAGGTAATGTATGACTTTGATAAATCTTTTGGTAATTATAAATATATTGCCGGAGTAGATGAGGTAGGTAGAGGTCCTCTTGCTGGTCCGATAGTAGCTTGTAGTGTTATATTAGATTTAAGTGTTTTAGATAGTGAGTTGATTCTGTACATAAATGACTCAAAAAAGGTAAAAGAATCAAAGAGAGAAGAGCTTGCTGAAATTATAAAAGAAAAGGCCATAAGTTATCATATAGCGGTTTCGTCAAATAAAGAGATTGATGAAAAAGGAATTGCTTTTTCCAATAATAAAGTATTTTTAGAAAGCTGTAATTCACTTAGTATTAAGCCTGACTTAGTTCTCTCAGATGGATATTTAGTTAAAAATATTCAAATAGAAAATAAATCAGTTATAAAGGGAGATACTAAAAGTGCGAGTATTGCAGCTGCATCAATTGTTGCAAAAGTATATAGAGATAATTTAATGAAAGAATATGCTAAAAAATATCCTTACTTTGATTTTGAGAACAACGTAGGATATGGAACTTCAAAGCATATAGAAGGATTGAAAACTCATGGAAAGTGCGATATTCATAGAAATAGCTTTTTAACAAAACTATTATAATTGTACGTTTCCAAATTCTGAATGTTTAAATATTTGTTGAAAATAATTAAAAATATTCAAATCCATAGGAATACTATAAATGAAGTAGTATACTTATGGATTTTTATATTTATTATATAGATAAATCAAGTATAAGTTTGATTTATGCTTGAAACATATATCACACCAGAAAGAGAAAGTGCTTTTTTACGCAGTGTTGCATTGAAAAAATAATTGTAGGAATTTCTTCACCTATAATCTAAAGGCATCCCTTATATGATTTATTTTAAATAATGTATTTTGAGGATTTAAATAAACTTCGATAACATCAAATCTAACATTAAAGTTGAATAACCTTTTATATGAAATATATGATGTAGCAACATTTATTATGGATTTTTGCTTTGAAAAACTAATAGACTCTTTTGGAAGTCCATAATTATAGTTGTACCTACCTTTAACTTCGACAATAATAAGTAAATTATTATGAGTACATATTATATCAATCTCTCCTAAAAAATTTCTGAAATTACAATCAACTATATTGTAATTGTCCTTAATTAGATATTCCTTAGCTAGATTTTCGCAATAACCACCTATGTCTTTGTTAGATTTTTTCATTAAATCACTCCAATATAAAATGTTTTTGTAAATATTCATCATAATGCGGATAGTTCATAAATAAATCTTAATTAGAGTATTAACAAATTAATAATAACTTAAACAAATAAATTTATATTAGGAATTAATATCTAAATGTGTGTCTATAATTTGAATGGGTGATATATATGGCAGTAAAAATTATTAGTGCAACGCACAATGGATTAGAAGGATTTTTAATAAAAGTTGAGGTTGATATATCTAAGGGTTTACCGATGTTTAATATAGTAGGGCTCGCAGATGTATCAGTAAAGGAAGCAAAAGAAAGAGTAAGGGCTGCAATTTTAAATTGCGGATTTGAATTTCCGTTAGGCAGGATTACTATAAATTTGGCTCCTGCAGATGTTAGGAAAATAGGTTCTCTTTTAGATTTACCTATTGCACTTGGGATTCTTATGGAATCAAATCAAATATGCAAAAAAGATATGGATAGTTATATAGTTTTTGGAGAATTATCTCTGTTTGGTGAACTTAAAGGTATAAAAGGAACAATACCAATTATTATTGAAGGTGCAGGGAAGGATATTAATAAATTCATTTTTCCATATGAAAATCTGGAGGAAAGTCATTATTTTAAAGGGGGAGATTATTATCCTTTTAGAAATTTAAAAGAGGTAATTTCTTATATAGAATATGAAGATGTGCTTCCTTATGAAGACGAAAATAACTTTAAAGATGATGATTTTTATGAATTACCTGATTATGGAGATGTTATAGGTCAATATTCATCTAAAAGGGCTTTAGAGATAGCAGCAGCAGGGAAACATAATATTATTCTTTATGGGGAACCAGGGTGTGGTAAAACAATGCTTGCAAAAGCGTTAATATCAATTTTACCAACATTATCACAAGAAGAATTAATAGAAATTGCTAGGATTTATAGTGCATGTGGCCTCTTAACAAAGACAGCATTTAATAGGCCTTTTAGAGCGCCTCATCATTCAACTACAAAATTGGCTTTAATCGGAGGAGGTAAAGAAATCAAACCAGGTGAAATAACATTAGCACATAATGGAGTGTTATTTCTAGATGAAATATTAGAATTCAAAAAGGATGTTTTAGAATCGCTAAGAGAGCCTCTAGAAGAAAAATATATAAATATCAATAGGCTTAGCGGAAATCATAAAATGCCAGCGGATTTTTTGTTGATTGGAGCATTCAATCCTGTTGATAACAATAATGAAAAAGATATAAGTGATGATAAATTCTATTTTAATACTAGGATTAGAAAATATTCAAGAAAATTTTCGAGTGCGTTACTAGATAGAATTGATATTCTGAATTATGTGCCTAGATTAAACTATGATGAAATAAAGAAGGAAAAAGATTCATATGATTCGAAGGTAATGAAAGAAAATGTTTTAAGAGCAAGAGAAATCCAAAACGAAAGATTCAAAAATACCTCATATAAATATAATTCTGATATAAGAGGTAAGGATGTTTTTGAGATATGCAGAGTCAGTGAAAAATGTTCGGAAATTTTAAAACACTATTATAATACATCAAATGTGTCGTTAAGAGGCTATGGTAAAGTGATAAAATTAGCGAGAACAATAGCAGATATTGATAATAAAGAGGAAATTTCAGAGGGACATATTCTAGAAGCATTTAGCTATAGGAAAAATATTAACGGTGAAATTATTTAGAAAGAGGTATAAAATACATGAATTATGAGTTATGGTTAATACTTATTAATATAACAAATTTTCAAAAAATAAAATTGATTGATAAATATAAAACAGCAGAAAATGTATATAATAACTTTGAAGAGATTCTAAATGAAAATAAGATGGTAGCAAAAAAATTAAAAAATTTTCAAAAAGAATCTTTATATTTTGAAGTTTCAAATTTAGAAAAGATATTATTAAAGAAAAATATAGGTTATATCACTTATGCTAATCCTTTATATAGAGAGAAGTTGAGTGGGATTTTAGAATCGCCATTTTTTCTGTTTTATAGAGGCGATATAGACATTATAAATAGAAAATCTATAGGGGTTGTAGGGGCAAGAAAATGCTCAAATTATGGACTAACTGTAACAAAACTCTTGACAAAGGAGCTTATTACTAATAATATAACGCTTATAAGCGGAGGTGCAAGAGGAATAGATTCGATTGCACATAAAACAGCTTTAGAGAGTGATGGATATAACATAGCCGTATTAGGGTGTGGAATTGATATAGCTTATCCATCAGAAAATAGTGTTTTGTTTTCAAAGATAGCAGAAAAGGGAGTAGTAATTTCAGAATTTTTACTTGGTACAGCACCGTTTAGAGAAAACTTTCCGAGAAGGAATAGGATAATTAGTGGGCTTAGTGACGGAATAATAGTAATAGAAGCTTCTGAAAAAAGTGGATCATTAATAACAGCAAGGTTTGCACATAAGCAAGAAAAGCCTGTTATCGTAGTACCAGGTTCCATATTATATGATGGTGCAAGTGGTTCGAATAAATTGATTAGAGATGGTGCAAGTATTTGCACAGATGTAGAAGATTTAAGAGTTCTACTTAGTTTGGAGCATATTAATATTAAACCTATGAACTTTACGCCTGAAAAGAGTGAAATACTAGATTTGATAACAGATTCACCAATTCACATAGATGATATTTTTAAAAATACGTCTGTTGATAGAGGAGCTTTATATGCATTATTGTTTGAGATGCAAATAAAAAGTGAAATAATTTGTTTACCAGGAAATTACTATGTGAAAACAATTTAAAAATGTGTAGGGGGTGAATACTTCATAAATTTTATGAAGTTGTACTATGGGTCAAAAACTTGTAATCGTTGAGTCGCCGGCAAAAGCAAAAACAATCGGCAAATATTTGGGAAAAAATTATATAGTAGAAGCATCAATGGGGCATGTAAGAGATTTACCTAAGAGTAAATTGGGCGTTGATATAGACAATAACTATACTCCAAAGTATATTACAATAAGGGGTAAGGGCGAGCTAATAGATAAATTGAGAAAAGCAGCTAAAAAAGCTGAAAAAATTTATCTGGCAACAGACCCTGATAGAGAGGGAGAAGCTATTTCGTGGCATTTAGCCAATATTTTAAAGATATCTGAAGATGATACATGCAGGATTGTATTTAATGAAGTTACGAAAACTGCTGTTAAAGCATCAATAAAAGAAGCAAGAAAAATTGATTTGGATTTAGTTGATGCCCAACAAGCAAGAAGAGTATTGGATAGACTTGTTGGTTATGAAATCAGCCCGATTTTATGGAAAAATGTAAAATGGGGCCTTAGTGCAGGTAGAGTACAATCAGCTGCTCTAAAGTTAATATGTGATAGAGAAAAAGAAATAAACGAATTCGTTCCAAGAGAATATTGGTCTATAGATTGTGTACTAAGAAAAGAAAAAAAGAAATTCCCTATAAGGCTTTCAACTTATAAAGGAAAAAAAATTGAGATTGAAAACGAAGAAACATCAAATTCGATAATAAAAGAATTGGAAAGCGGAAACTTTATTGTAAAAGCTATAAAAAAAGGTAAAAAAAGTAGAAATCCACTTCCACCTTTTACAACGAGCACACTGCAACAGGATGCAAATAGAAAGTTGAATTTCATGACCAAGAGGACTATGTCTATAGCTCAAGGCCTTTATGAAGGGGTAGAAGTGAAAGGACATGGTACAGTCGGGTTAATAACATATATGAGAACCGATTCTGTAAGAATTTCGGAAGAAGCACAAGGGAATGCTAAGGCATTTATAGAAAATACTTATGGAAAAGAATATTCACCAAGTTCTCCTAGAATATATAAAGGTAAAAAGAATATTCAAGATGCCCATGAAGCAATAAGACCTACGTATGTAGAAATTACTCCAGAGGTAGCAAAGGAAAATTTAACTGCAGAGCAATATAAATTATATTCATTAATATGGAATAGATTTATAGCGAGCCAAATGGCATCATGTGAACTTGATACAAATTCAATAGACATAATAAATGGAGATTATAAATTTAAAGCGTCAGGATCAGTAATTTCATTTGATGGATTTATGAAGATATATGAATATTCTAATGAAGATGATGAAAACTCAGTAATATTACCAGAATTAGAGGAAAATGAGAAACTTAGTACAGAGACTCTTCAAGGAACTCAACATTTTACTCAACCAGCGCCAAGATATACTGAAGCATCATTTGTTAAGTTAATGGAGGAAAAAGGTATAGGTAGACCAAGTACCTATGTACCTACTATTTCAACATTACTAGGAAGAAATTATGTCGTAAGAGAAAAGAAAAACTTTATTCCTACAGAACTTGGTGAGATAGTAAATAATATTATAATTGAATATTTCAAACAAATAGCAGATATTGATTTTACGGCTGATATGGAAAGAAAACTTGATGATGTAGAAGAGGGGAAAGAAAATTGGACCCAAATAGTTGCAGAGTTTTTTGATCCTTTAAGAATCGCTATTGAGAAAGCTGAAAAGGAAATATCAAAAGTTGTAATTGAAGATAAAGTAAGTGATGTAAAATGTGAAAAATGTGGCCGTATGATGGTTATTAAAAGAGGTAGGTATGGTGAGTTTTTAGCTTGTCCTGGATATCCGGATTGCCAAAACGCTAAGCCGATAGTTGAAGAGTTAGATGTGCCTTGTCCGGAATGTGGTAAAGCTATTGTAGCGAAAAAGAGCAAGAAAGGTAAAAAATTCTTTGGTTGCGTAGGATATCCAGAATGTAAATTTGTGAGTTGGCATGAGCCTGTAAAGGAAAAATGTCCTAACTGTAATTCGTATATGGTTTTGAAATATTCTAAGACAAAAGGGAATTACATACAATGTTCTAACAGCGAATGTAATTATAAAGAGGAAGTAAAAAAAGATTCAACAGATGATAAATAGAGACAAATATATTAAGATTGCACTAATAAAATAGTAATGCTATTTGTCGAATTAAACCAAAAGAGTGTTGAAATGAAGAATTTTATATGATAAACTAGTCTTAATAGCAACTTGTAGAAAATTCAATAAATTAAGAATATTCTAACAATAATAATCTTTTAATTTGCATAAATGTTGTTATTCAGTTGCCGAGGAGGATAATAGTATGTCATCATTATTAAGTAAAACCAGGATGTTAAATAAGATTCTACAGAAGTCTGGTACTGAACCTGTAGCATTTCAAGATATATGTACATTATTAAGTGAGGTTCTTGAATGTAATGCATACATAATCAGTAAAAAAGGGAAAGTGCTTGGATATACTTTTGGTAAAGATTTTGAATGTGAAGCAATGAAAAAGAAAGTAATTGAAGATAAGAAATTTCCTGAAGATTACAACAAGACATTATTAGATGTTAACGATACTTTATCTAATCTTCCTAATGAAGGTAGATGTGTGTTTCAGGAAATAGGGAAATGCAAAAAAGTAGATAAATTATCAACTATAGTTCCTATTATAGGAAGCAGAGAGAGAATCGGTACACTAATATTGGCTAGATTTGGAAATGCTTTTACAGATGATGATTTAGTATTAGTTGAATATAGTGCAACTATTGTTGGAATGGAAATGCTTAGAGCTATGCAGGATGAGATTGCGGAAGAAACAAGAAAGAAAGCAGTAGTTCAATTAGCTATAGGAACTCTTTCATATTCTGAATTAGAAGCTGTTGAGCATATATTTGATGAATTAAACGGAAATGAAGGATTGTTAGTAGCTTCTAAAATTGCAGATAAAGTTGGCATAACAAGAAGTGTTATCGTTAATGCATTAAGAAAGTTTGAAAGTGCTGGTGTTATCGAGTCTAGATCACTAGGCATGAAAGGAACCTATATTAGAATATTAAATGAGAAATTAATAGAAGAATTGAAAAAGATTAAATAGTATTGATAAATAGCTATAAGTTGAACAAACTTATAGCTATTTTTAGTTTACAAAAAATACTATTTTGATTAATTTATTATAAGGAATTTATTAGTTAATGTATAAAATTTAATTACTTTGACAAAACTTTAAAATGAATTGATACATAAGGATATTTATTAATATACACTTATAATGTTCTATACTTTAAAAGAATATAACTAGACTTTTAATAGTATTTATGAACTATTCTTGGTATACAATTTCGATTGTGATTGGAACATATAAGTACTTTGTATGTCTAAAATAAAAAATTTTTGTTGATACGTTAAATACCTTATGATATACTACTTAAGGTAAGAAATACACACACTATCCAATTTATAGATTAGGTGCCCTTAATTTGAGGGAATTCTATAAGCTAAAGATAGTGGAGGTAAAAACCAAGGAGGTAACAAAATGTCAGTAATATCAATGAAACAATTATTAGAAGCAGGTGTACATTTCGGACACCAAACTAGAAGATGGAACCCTAAGATGGCTCCTTATATCTTCACAGAAAGAAACGGGATCTATATCATAGATCTTCAAAAAACAGTTAAGAAAGCAGAAGAAGCTTATAACTTTATTAAGCAAATATCTGAAGAAGGAAAAGACATACTTTTTGTTGGAACTAAAAAACAAGCTCAAGAAGCAATTGAAGAAGAAGCAATAAGAAGTAACATGCATTTCGTAAACAACAGATGGTTAGGTGGAATGTTAACAAACTTCTCAACTATAAAAGGTAGAATAAGAAAATTAGAACAAATCGAAAAAATGCAAGAAGATGGAACTTTCGAAGTTCTTCCTAAGAAAGAAGTTATTAAACTTAAAGGAGAAATGGAAAAACTTCAAAAAAATCTTGGTGGTATCAGAAACTTAGATGCTTCAAATGTTGGAGCAATGTTCATAGTTGATCCAAGAAAAGAAAAGAATGCTATCTTAGAAGCTAAGATATTAGGAATACCAGTAGTTGCTATAGTAGATACTAACTGTGATCCAGAAGAAGTTGATTATGTAATCCCAGGTAATGATGATGCTATCAGAGCTGTTAAATTAATAACTGCAAAAATGGCTGATGCTATTATAGAAGCAAGACAAGGTGAACAATTAGCTGAATAGTCTAAATAAAAAAAGGGTAAGTGAGTTCACTTCAACTGCCCTTTTATTAGGTGTTACAGATTACCTTATAATAGAGGAGGAATTTAAATTATGGCAAATATAACTGCACAATTAGTTAAAGAACTAAGAGAAATGACTGGAGCAAAAATGATGGATTGTAAAAAAGCTCTAGTTGAAACAGACGGAAATATTGAAAAGGCTATTGAATTTCTAAGAGAAAAAGGACTTGCGGATGCAGCTAAGAAATCAGGTAGAGTTGCTGCAGAAGGTATAGTTAAAACATATATTTCAGAAGATAAGAAAAATGGATCAGTTCTTGAGTTTAACTGTGAAACAGACTTCGTTGCTGCAAATGAAGAATTTGTTGCTTTTGCTGAAAAATTAGCTGAAATGGTAGTTGAAACTTCAGCTTCAACAGTAGAAGAACTTCTTAATGAAAAGTTTGATGGAGAAGCTACAGTTTCTGATAGCTTAAAAGCTTTAATAGCAAAACTTGGTGAAAACATGACAGTAAGAAGATTCACTAAATTCTCAGTTGAAAACGGAATAGTTAAGAGCTATATCCATGGTGGTGGAAGAATCGGAGTTTTAGTAGAAGTTACTTGTGACAAAGATTCAGAAGTTCTTGATGAAGTTGCTAAAGAAGTTTGTATGCAAATTGCTGCAGCAAACCCATTATTCTTAGGAAAAGATGATGTTGATACAGAATCTTTAGATAAAGAAAAAGAAATTTACAGAGTTCAAGCTTTAAATGAAGGAAAACCAGAAAATATCGTTGAAAAAATGGTAGTGGGAAGAATTCAAAAATACTTTAAAGAAGTTTGTCTTTTAGAACAACAATGGGTTAAAGATAGCGATAAATCAATCACTAAATTTATAGAAGAGAAATCTAAAGAGGTTGGTTCTCCAATTAAAGTAACTAGATTCGTAAGATACGAAAGAGGAGAAGGAATCGAAGTTGAAAAGGTAGACTTTGCTGAAGAAGTTGCAAGACAAATCGGTAAATAGTTGAGACCTAAAGAGAACACTTTGTGTTCTCTTTTTTTAAGAAATAAAGTAGATATACTTGAAAGAGGTTTTCAGATAATCCTTAAAAGATTCAGGAGGTAATTATAAATGGCAGAGTGTAAATACAAGAGAGTAATTCTAAAACTTTCAGGAGAAGCATTAGCGGGTGTTAGTGGATTTGGACTTGATTTTAATGTTGCTAAGAGAATAGCGCTTGAAATTAAAGAATTAATTGATATGGGTGTTGAAGTAGGAGCTGTAGTAGGCGGCGGAAACATTTGGAGAGGAAGAAGTGGGGAAGGTATGGACAGAACCACTGCAGATTACATGGGAATGATGGCAACTTGCATAAATGCATTAGCACTTCAAGATTCTTTAGAGCAAGTAGGTGTTAAGACAAGAGTACAGACTGCAATTGAAATGAAAGAAATTGCAGAACCGTTCATTAGAAGAAGAGCTATGAGACACTTGGAAAAAGGAAGAGTTGTAATCTTCGCTGCTGGAACAGGAAATCCTTATTTTTCAACAGATACTACTGCTGCATTAAGAGCTGCTGAAATTGAAGCTGATGTAATTCTTTTAGCTAAAAAGGTTGATGGAGTTTATGATAAAGATCCACATAAGTATTCAGATGCTAAAAAATATGATACACTATCATATATAGAAGTATTAGAACAAGGATTACAAGTGATGGATTCTACGGCGACTTCATTATGTATGGATAATGAAATCCCAATTCTTGTATTTGGATTAGATGAGCCAGGAAATATTAAGAGAGCAATGTATGGTGAAAGTATAGGTACATTAGTAAAAAAGAAATAGGAGGAAAATCATGATTAAGGATATCATTAAAAATGCAGAAGAAAAAATGAACAAAACAATATCTGTATTAAAGTCAGATTTATCAACAATGAAAGCAGGAAGAGCAAATCCAACAATGCTTGATAGAATTCAAGTTGAATACTATGGAAGTATGTGTCCACTTAGCCAAGTGGCAAATGTTTCAGCACCAGAACCAAGGGTTCTTATGATAACTCCATGGGAAAAACCTCTTTTAAAAGATATAGAAAAAGCTATTCTAAAATCAGACTTAGGGTTAAATCCTTCAAATGATGGTTCGATAATCAGATTAGTTGTACCAGAATTAACAGAAGAAACTAGAAAAACTCTTGTTAAGAATGTTAAGAAAACAGGAGAAGAAGCTAAAGTAGCTATAAGATCAATAAGAAAAGCTGCAAATGATAAGATAAAGGCATTAAAGAAGGATGCTGATTTATCAGAAGACCAAATAAAAAAAGCCGAAGATGAGGTTCAAAAGAAGACTGATGCAGTTGTAAAGGAAGTAGATGCTATAATTGCTGCAAAGGAAAAAGAGGTCATGTCAGTTTAGAATTAAAACCTGCTAAAAAAGCAGGTTTTTTCCTTAATGATATAGAGAAAAAAATTAAATTTGATATGATAATCAGGAAATAATTATGAACTTATATCTTATGAGTTTCTCTTATTCTTTCAAATGAGATAAAATTTAAAATTACATTTAATTGTTGGCTATTTACTTAGAACGTATATTACTATTACTGAGTTTCTTTTAACTAACTAGGGGGAGAAAAAATGTTAAATATATTTAAATCAAAAAAGGAATATGATGAAAATTTTGAATTGGATATGAATAACATACCAAATCATATAGCTATAATAATGGATGGTAATGGAAGATGGGCAAAAGAGCAGAGTTTACCTAGAAGCATGGGACACAAAGCAGGTGTGGAAACTATTAGAAGAATCTTAAAAGAAGCTACAAGGCTCGGCGTGAAAAATTTAACTTTGTATGCTTTTTCAACTGAGAATTGGGGTAGACCTAAGGATGAGGTTGGAACATTAATGAAGCTTTTGGTTAGTTATCTAAAGAAAGAATTAAAAGAATGTCATGAAAATGGTGTAAAAATGAATGTTTTAGGAGATATGACAAAGCTGCCTAAAGAATGTCAACAAGCCTTAGAATCAGCTTTAGAGACAACAAAGAATAATACTAAAATAAGCATGAATTTTGCTTTAAACTATGGCGGAAGAGATGAAATAGTAAGAGCTATAAAGCTTATTAGTTCTGATATAAAAAGCAGTAAAATTAAAGAAGAGGATATTAATGAGGAACTGGTGGAAAAATACTTATATACTAAAGGAATACCTGACCCAGACTTAATTATTAGGCCATCTGGAGAACAAAGATTAAGTAATTTTTTACTATGGCAATGTGCATATTCAGAATTTTGGTATTCAAATATAAATTGGCCAGATTTTAAGGAAGAGGATTTAAGAAGAGCCATAGCGGATTATCAAAATAGAGATAGACGCTTTGGTAGAGTTAAATAGAGGAGTGGTTAGATTTTGAAGTCTAATAATAGATATTTAGGTGCTGCTATGATTGCTCCATTTATAATATTTGTTTTTCTTGGAGGAATTTATCTAAAGGGATTTGTATTAGCGTTATCCATTATGGCACTTTGGGAATTTTATAATGCTTTAAAAGAAAAAAGTTTTAAACCAGTCAAGAGTGCAGGGTATATTTTATTAATAACATATTATCTTTTAAATAATAACTTTGAATATATGATGTATACTCTTGTAGTTGCAGCATTTATATTGTTAATACTTCCAGTTATAAATTTAGAATATACTTTTATAGATGTTTCACTAACATTATTAGGATTTATTTATTGTGGAATTTTATTTAGCTTTGTATATTTAGTTAATGCAAAGCCATTAGGTGAATTTTTGATTTGGATTATATTTATAGGATCTTGGCTTTCGGATACAGCTGCTTTTTATAGTGGGAAATTTTTTGGTAAACATAAACTATCGCCTAGAGTATCTCCTAAAAAAACGATTGAAGGTTCGATAGGTGGACTTATAGGTGCTACAGTTTTCACAGGGATATTTGGGATTGTAGTACAGAATTATCATTATATAATGCCAATATATAATTACTTCCTAATAGGTACTATGTGTGGTCTGTTTGGACAATTGGGAGATTTAGTTGCTTCTTCAATTAAGAGATATGTTGGTATAAAGGATTATAGTAGTTTGATTCCAGGACATGGAGGAATATTAGATAGATTCGATAGTATAATATTTTCCGCTACAGTAGTTTTTTATTACTTAACCTTTATAGTGAAAATTTAATAGTAATTATAAATTAAACTTTGTATTATACAATATAAAGTTTAATTTTTTTTATGTAAATTATACTTGGAAGTTTTTAAGCTAAAATAGTGAGCATATATTATAAAAATGGAAAAAAATATATGTTTAGTGGGGTGAAGAGTATTTTTAAAGCATATAAGAAACTTTTCTCACTTTTATTATCGCTCATGTTAGTAGTTATTGGAACTATCTTAGTAAAGTATTATTTTAAACCGTTCTTATCTATGATTATTATGGTTATAATTTGTTCGCCTATATATAAGGTTATGATTAAAGCGAAAATACCAAATAAAATTGCAGGAGCTCTAAGTATTATAGCTGTAAATATTATTATAATGTTAGTGGGAATATACTTAGGAAGTGAAATTTTTTCTATACTGAAGAAATTATACGTTACAAATTTAGAATGGATAAATAAATTTATTCAGGATATTTCAATTGCTCTAAACATTGACTTTAATAATTTTAAGATTGGGAAAAGTGTAATTTCAATAATAAATGATCAAAATATAAGGAGAGGGGCAGCGAGTACTGGAGAAGGAATTTTAGCTTATTTTATAGGCAATATATGTGCTTTTTTTATATTGATAGATAGAATGAAGATTGTAGAACTAATCTCAATGATATTACCAAAAGAAATGTTATTAAGATTTAGGAATCAAAAAAATAATTTTATTCAAATGATAGGAATAGAAGGAATACTAATTTTAGCTTCAACTTTAGAAATAATAATAGGTTTTTTTGTACTAAAGGTTCCTAATTTTTTTATGTTTGGTATAATTTGTGGCATTCTAGATGTTTTGCCATATGTAGGAACTATAATTGTATTTATTCCGATTATAATATACAATATTATAATGAAGAATTTCCTTACAGCATTTGGGTTAATATGTGTATATATATTAGTGCAAATAGTTAGGGAAGTTCTGGAGGCTAAATTTCTGGGAGAAAAATTAGATATTCATCCTCTTGTTATATTGGTATCTATATATATTGGAGTGAACATTTTCGGAATACTAGGGATATTAGTCGGGCCAATGTACAGCATTTTAGCAAAAGAAATAATTTATAGTGCAGAATGAAATAGTAGTTACACAAATATTTATATTGCTTTAAATAAAATTTTCACTATATAAATATAAGAAGATTTAAAACTGTGCTAATTTGGATTTGCTTTTAGGAGGAAGAAGAATGAGAAAAATTTCTATACTAGGGGCTACTGGTTCTATTGGAACTCAAACTCTAGATGTAATTAGAAAATCAGATGGAGAATTAAGATTGATTGGAGTAACTGCAAATACTTCAGTGCAGAAAGTTATTGAAATAATAAAAGAATTTGAGCCGTCGTATGTAGGAATGATGGATCGTCATAGTGCAGAAGAAATAAAAAAATATTGTGAAGGATGCAATAGGAATATTAAGATTTTCCATGGAATAGAAGGACTTAACAAAATTGCTTCTTTAAATGAAATTGACATAGTAGTAACATCTGTAGTAGGAATGATAGGACTAGAGCCAACAATGAAAGCTATAGAAGCCAAAAAGGATATTGCTTTAGCAAATAAGGAGACACTTGTTGTTGCTGGTGAAATTGTAATGAAGGCAGCTAAAGAAAATAATGTAAGGATATTTCCTGTAGATTCTGAACATAGTGCAATATTTCAATCGTTAAGAGGAAATGATATTAATACCTTAGGGAAAATAATTCTGACCGCGTCAGGTGGTCCTTTTAGAGGGAAAACAACGGAAGAGTTAAAAAATATAAAAGTGGAAGATGCATTAAAACATCCAAAATGGAATATGGGAAGGAAAATATCTATTGATTCTGCAACTCTTATGAATAAAGGGCTTGAAGTAATAGAAGCACATTGGCTTTTTGGATGTGATTATGATAATATACAAGTTATAGTGCACCATCAAAGTATAGTACACTCTATGGTGGAATATACGGATGGAAGCATAATAGCTCAGCTGGGGGCAGCAGATATGAGGCTGCCGATACAATATGCATTGAATTATGAGAAAAGAGAAAATGTTATTGCGGATAAAATAGACTTCTATGAGATATCACAGTTAAATTTTGAAAAACCAGATTTAGATACATTTAAAGCTTTAGATTTGTCGTTTAGAGCAGGGAGAATAGGAGGACTCATGCCAACGATTTTAAATGGAGCTAATGAAGCGGCAGTAGAATTATTTTTGAATAGGAAAATAAAGTTTCTACAAATTTCTGAATTGATAGAAAAATGTATGGAAGTATTTAGTGACGAAGTTGATAAAGAATTAAAGTTAGAAAATATTATTGATTTAGATAGAAGAGTAAAAGAATATATTGAAGAAAAAGCGGTACTGTAAGGAGGGAGTTTTTAAATATGTATATAATTTTAGCTATATTAGCTTTTGGTGTCTTAATAATTGTCCACGAATTAGGGCATTTTGCATTAGCAAAACTTAATGGAGTGAGAGTTGAAGAATTTTCTATTGGAATGGGACCAAAAATTTTATCAAAGCAAGGAAAAGAAACAAGATATTCTCTAAGCCTTTTTCCAATAGGTGGTTATGTAAAAATGATGGGAGAAGAAGGAGAGGTTGAGGATGAAAGAAGTTTTTCAGCTAAATCTCCTTTAAGAAGAATAAGTATAATAATTGCTGGTGTGTTTATGAATTATGTGTTGGCAATAGTTATTTTTACTGCAATGACATATAATTTTGGATATAGACCAACAATTGCAGGTGATATAGAAAAAGCATCTCCTGCATATGAAGCGGGAATGATGAAAGGCGATAATATTATAAGAATAGCTAATTCTAAAGTTTTTTCTTTTGATGACATTATAACAGATATATATTTATCAAAAGGTGAAACAATAAACTTTTTAGTTGAAAGAAATGGAGAAAAGAAAGAAATTGCTATAACGCCTAAAATTAATGATGAGGGACAATATAAGATAGGAATGGGTTTTCCTGAAAAAATAGAAAAACCAAGTATGGGAACTAGTTTTAAGCAAAGCTTAAATCAAACAGCATCGTTAGTATCTCAAACGTTTAAAGGGTTAAAAATGATATTTACAGGAAAGGCTAATCTTAAAACTGATGTCGGGGGACCGCTTACAATAGTAAAGATGTCAGCAGAGACAGCTAAAGCAGGAATATGGAATTTAATTTATTTTGTTGGATTTTTAAGTGTTAATTTAGCAGTATTTAATTTATTGCCTTTTCCAGCATTAGATGGTGGCTGGTGCGTAATATTATTGATAGAACTTATAACCAGAAGAAAAGTCCCAGATAAGGTAGTTGGAGTATTAAACTATATTGGATTTGCAGCACTAATCGGATTGATGATAGTAGTAACTATAAAAGATATATTATTCCCAGTGCAATTTTAGAAAAAAGCTTACTTGGATAAAGAAATTTTGAAGGGTAAGCTATTTATATAAATAAACTGGTAAATTTAAGTGTTAGGATAAACAAATAGAAATGCTAAAGTAATTGGGAATATCAAGAGGAGATATATTATATGGAAAGAAGAAAATCAAGAAAAGTAAAAGTTGGAAATACATATGTTGGAGGAGATGCTCCTATTACAGTACAATCAATGACTACAACTCGAACTAAAAATGTAGAAGAAACATTAAAGCAAATAGGAAGATTGTATGATGCAGGGTGTGATATTATAAGATGCGCAGTGTTAGATATGGAAGATGCTGAAAGTCTAGAAGAAATAACAAAGAGATCACCTATTCCCGTAGTGGCAGATATACATTTTGATTATAGATTGGCATTAAAGGCAATAGAAAATGGAGTTTCGGCTCTTAGAATCAATCCTGGAAATATTGGAAGTGTAGATAAAATAAAAATACTTAAAGAAGCTTGCGTTGAGAAGCAGATTCCGATAAGAATTGGAGTTAATTCTGGATCTTTAGAAAAAGATATTTTAGAGAAATATGGAATGCCGACTGCAGAGGGGCTTGTTGAAAGTGCATTAAGGCATGTTAAGATTTTAGAAGATTTAGATTTTTATGATATTGTAATATCTATAAAATCATCAAATGTACAGATGATGATAGAGTGTTATAGATTAATAGCTGACAAATGTGATTATCCTCTTCACTTAGGAGTAACTGAGGCGGGAACTATACAAAAGGGAACGATAAAGTCAAGTGTCGGGATAGGAACACTTCTTGCGGAAGGAATAGGGGATACTATTAGAGTTTCTTTGACTACTGATCCAATTGAAGAAATAAAAGTAGGAATAGAAATCCTAAAAGCATTAGGACTAAAGAAAAAAGGTGTTGAATTTGTATCATGCCCTACTTGTGGCAGAACTCAAATAAATTTAATAAAAATTGCAGAAGAAGTTGAAAAAAGATTGGAAAACTTTAAAAAAGATATTAAAGTTGCTGTTATGGGATGTGTTGTTAATGGACCAGGAGAAGCAAGAGAATCAGATATAGGAATCGCTGGAGGTAAAGGCGAAGGGATTATTTTTAAAAAGGGACAGATAGTAAAGAAAGTAAGAGAAGAAGAGTTGATTGATGCACTAATGGAAGAGATAGAAAAATTAGACACCGATAAAAAGAGCACGAAGTGAAATTAAAATCATTTTACAGATAAAAAGTACGCACCTATAAAAAAGTGCGAAGCACAACTACAATCATTTCACCAATAAAAAAAGTGCGAAGCGCAATTCGGAACTTTTAAGCACAATTATAAACTTTAAAGATCAATTATAAATGTTTTTATGATCTTAAGTGTATAATATATTATTTTGATTAAGTAAAATTGCTTAAAAAATTATGTATATTTAAAATTTCCCAGTATCCCTTGTAATGTTAATTTATCTGTGATATTATATAAGAAGATTTATTTCTAATAGCTAGAAAAAAGGAGTGGGAAAATTACCCGCTCTTTCTGTTTGTAACGCAACTAACTTACGATAGTTGCGTTTTTGATTACAAATTTTAAAAATGCATATGCTAACTATAATCTATGTGTTTTTAAAAGATGAAAGTGAGGGTTAGAAAATGAAAAAAGATGTATTAATTGAAAAAATTGAAGATTTAGTAAGTCCTATTGTTTCAGAAGTGTCATGTCAATTATATTATGTGGAATATGTAAAGGAAAATGGAGAGTTTTACTTAAGAATATATATAGATAAAGAAGAAGGCAGAATATCATTGGATGACTGCGAAGCTGTTTCAAGAAGAGTTAGTGAAATTCTAGATGTAGAGGATCCTATAAAGGAAGCATATTACTTGGAAGTTTCTTCACCAGGACTAAATAGAGGATTATATAGTGAAGAACACTTTAAGAAAGTACTAGGAAAAAAAGTATTGGTTAAGCTTACTAGTGCAATAAATGGAGCGAAAAACATTAAAGGAATATTAAAAGATGTTTCAGATGATTTTATAATAATCGAATCAGAAGAAGAATTTAAAATACCAAAAGATAAAATAAAAGCAGCAAATTTAGAAGGGGAAATATAAACGAGGAGGGTATAAAAATGAATGAAGAGTTTGTAGGTGCTCTTAAAGAATTAGTTAAGGAAAAGGGGATTTGTGAAGATTTGCTTTTTACAACCATTCAAGATGCAATGGTTGCAGCATATAAGAAAAATTATGCCAATGCTAATACAAACGCACAAAATGTTAAAGTTAATATTGATAGAGAAACTGGAGAAATTCATGTATATGCTCAAAAAACAGTAGTTGACGAAGTATATGATGATGTAACAGAAATTTCATTAGAAGAAGCAAAAGAAATAAGTCCGAAAAGTGAAGTCGATGATGTTATAAATCTTGAAGTTACTCCTAAAAATTTTGGAAGAGTTGCAGCTCAGCTAGCAAAACAAGTTGTTACTCAAAGAATTAAGGAAGCGGAAAGAAGTATAATATATGACGAATATAAAGAAAAAGAATTTGATATTATTACAGGAACTATTTTAAGAAAAGATAAAGGAATAGTTTTTGTTAATTTAGGAAAATTGGAAGGTATAATAGGTCCTAACGAACAAATTCCAAATGAGGAATATAAATTCAATGAAAAGTTAAAACTATATATAGTTGAAGTGAAAAATGGAAGTAAAGGACCTCAAATACATGTTTCAAGAACACATCCTGGATTAGTTAAAAGATTATTTGAACTTGAAGTTCCAGAAATCTTTGAAGGAGTAGTTGAAATAAAAAGCATCTCTAGAGAAGCAGGTTCAAGAAGTAAAATAGCTGTACACTCAAATGATGAAGAAGTAGATCCAATGGGAGCTTGCGTTGGGCCGAAAGGAGTAAGAGTTCAAAGTATAGTTAATGAACTTAAAAATGAAAAGATAGATATAATAAAATGGAGCAAAAATCCAGAAGAATTTATTGCAAATTCTTTAAGCCCAGCAAAAGTACTAAGTGTAGTAGTTGATGAAGATAATAAATCAGCAAAAGTTGTAGTTGATGATAATCAACTTTCACTAGCAATAGGAAAAGAAGGCCAAAATGTAAGGCTTGCAGCTAAACTTACAAATTGGAAAATAGATATTAAAAGTAAATCTCAAAAAGAAGCTCAAGATGAAGAAGACGAAAGAATTTTAAACACTGATGTGGAAATAGACAATGAAGAAATTACTGATTTAAATGAATTAGAAATTTCAGATGAAATTGAAATTGAAGAAATAAAAGAATAGAGAGGTGCTTTTCATGAAGGTTAAGAAAATTCCTTTAAGAATGTGCACTGGTTGCATGGAAATGAAACCAAAGAAAGAATTAATTAGAGTAGTAAAAACTCCAGAGGGCGATGTATGTGTTGATTTAACTGGTAAAAAATCAGGAAGAGGCGCATATATTTGCAAGAGTACAGAGTGCTTGGAAAAAGCATTTAAAGCGAAAAGACTTAGTAGAAACTTAGAAACTCCTATAAGTGAAGAAATTTATGATAAGCTAAAGGATGAAGTAAATAATGAATAGGTTTTTTAACTTTCTAAGTATTGCAAAAAAATCGGGAAATTTGCTTGAAGGATATAGCAAATGCGATGATTATAGAAATAATACTAAAATTTATCTTTTTATCATATCTAATGATTTATCAGATAAATCTAAGGATAAATTTAAAAAGCATTGTAATGAAAAAAATATACCATATATTGAAGATTTCTCAAAGGAACAACTAGGAGCTCCGATTGGGCGTAAAGAAATTATGCTGCTTGGGATTCTAGATAGCGATATAGCAAAAAGAATGTTGTCGTTATACGAGGAGGAAAGAAATATATGAGTAGATAATAATACGGGGGTGACTGCATGTCAAAAATAAGAGTACATGAATTAGCAAAAGAACTTAACATAGAGTCAAAGGAATTAATAACTATATTAATGGAAGAATTTAATATAGAAGTGAAAAATCATATGAGTACAATTGAAGATGAAGATGCTGTATTAATTAAGGAATTGTTAGCAGGAAGATCAGAAAGTAATTCAGCAGTATCAGAAGAGAAAACTGAGACTTCAAAGAGTATAGTTGACGTATATGAAGATGAATTAGCAGACCAACTTAATAAAGCAAGTAAGAAAAAGAAAAAGACAAGAAAAGAAGAGCAGGAAGAAGCAGATAGAGAAGCTATCAAGAATGGAGAAGAATCTCAAATTATAGAAATTGGAGGAAGTATAACAGTTAAGGAATTAGCTGAAAAGCTTAAAAAACCTTCAAATGATGTAATAAGAACTTTAATTTTCTCTGGTGTTATGGCAGCAATTAATGCAGAAATAGATTTTGAAACTGCAGAAAAAGTATGTGCTGAATATGGAGTTTTGGTTGAAAGAAAAGAAGAAACTCAAGAATTAGAAGTATTAGAAATAGAAGAAGATGATGAAGAAAATCTTCAAAAGAGACCACCAATTGTAACTGTTATGGGTCATGTTGACCACGGTAAAACATCTTTACTTGATTGTATAAGAAAAGCAAAAGTTACTGATACAGAAGCAGGTGGTATAACTCAACACATAGGTGCTTATACTATAAAATTGAACGGAGAAGAAATTACATTCCTAGATACTCCAGGTCATGAAGCGTTCACAGCTATGAGAGCCAGAGGAGCACAAATTACAGATGTTGTTATATTAGTTGTTGCAGCAGATGATGGAATTATGCCACAAACTAAGGAAGCTATTGCTCACTGTAAAGCAGCAGGAGTTCCAATTGTAGTAGCAATAAACAAAATTGATAAACCAGGTGCTAATGTAGATAGAGTTAAACAAGAATTAGCTGAGCAAGGATTGCTTGCGGAAGATTGGGGCGGAGATACTATTTGTGAAGAAGTATCTGCAAAACAAAATTTAAATATCGATAAGCTATTGGAAATGGTTCTTCTTACAGCTGAAATGCTTGAGCTTAAAGCTAATAAAGATAGAAGAGCAGTAGGAACAGTTATTGAAGCTAAGCTTGATAAAGGTAGAGGTTCAGTTGCTAGTTTACTAGTTCAAAATGGAACATTAAGAGTTGGAGATTCGATTTTAGTTGGTTCTACATATGGTAGAATAAGAGCTATGTTTGATGATACTGGTAAAAAAATAAAATCAGCTGGTCCATCAATTCCAGTAGAGGTTTTAGGTCTTTCAGAAGTTCCAGAGGCAGGAGATAGATTTAATCAAGTTAAAGATGAAAAAACTGCTAGAAATATGGCTGAAAGCAGAAAAGATAAGTTAAAAGCAGAAACTTTACTTGCAAACCATAGAGTTTCATTAGAAGATTTATATAATCAAATTAAAGAAGGTAAAGTTAAAGAGCTTGCGATTATAGTAAAAGCAGACGTTCAAGGATCAGTTGAAGCTATTAAGGGATCACTAGAAAAACTTTCTACTGATGATGTAAAGGTAAGAGTAATTCATGGTGGTGTTGGTGCTATAACAGAAACGGATATAACACTTGCAACTGCATCTAATGCAATAGTTATTGGATTTAATGTAAGACCTGATAACAATGCAGCTGCTCAAGCTGACAAAGATGGAGTAGATATTAAGACTTATAGAATTATTTATGAGGCTATGGATGATGTTAAAGCAGCGATGATAGGAATGCTTGAACCAGAATATAAAGAAGTTATATTAGGTACAGCAGAAATAAGGTCAATATATAAGATTTCAAATATTGGTACAATTGCGGGATGTTATGTATTAAAAGGGAAACTTCAAAGAAATGCAGAAGCAAGAGTTATAAGAGATGGTATTGTAATTTTTGAATCTTCTTTATCATCATTAAAAAGATTTAAAGACGATGCAAAAGAGGTTAATGCTGGATATGAATGCGGTTTAACTGTTGAGAAGTTTAACAATATTCAAGAAGGTGACATCATTGAATGCTTTATGATGGAGGCAATTAAGAGAAAAGAACTTTAAAGAGGTGAATAGCAGGTATGGCAAATTATAGAGGTGGAAGAATTAACGAAGAATTTAAAAGAGAAATAAGTAATTTAATTCAAAATGAAGTTAAAGATCCAAGACTTACAGCTATGATTTCAGTTACAGATGTTAATGTTACTAAAGACTTAAGATATGCTAAGGTTTATGTAAGTATATTTTCTAAAGATGATGATGAAAAGAAAAGTAATCTTGAAGCTTTAAGAAATGCAAGTGGATTTATAAGAAAAGCAGTAGGGCAAAGAATAAACTTAAGACATACCCCAGAAATTATCATTGAATTAGATGACTCAATTAACTATGGAATGCGTATGGATGAATTAATTCAAAGGATAAGTAAAGAATAATGGGTAGTTTTAAAGAAATTAAAGAAGAGATTCTATCAGCAAAAAGAATAGGGTTATCATTCCACTCTTCTCCGGATGGAGATGCTATAGGAAGTACTTTGGCTTTGCTTAATGCATTGAGATATTTAAAAAAGGATGCATATATTATAACGAGAGACGTTATTTCGGATAACCTCTCGTTCCTTCCTCTAGCAAATGAAATTGATAAAAGCATATCAGAACCAAAAGATAATACTGATTTGATAATAATATTAGATTGTGGAAATGTTGAAAGAATATCTGCAGATTTAAGAAATTATAATGGAAAAATAATTAATATAGACCATCATATTTCTAACGAAAATTATGGATTTATTAATTATGTAGACATAACTGCTGCTGCTACATGCGAATTATCATATCTTTTAATACAAGAATTAGGCATTGATTTTCAAAGTAAAACTGATGTTGAAATAGCTATAGGAAGTGCGGTTTACACAGGTATTGTAACAGATACAGGTTCGTTCAGACACTCAAATGTTACAAGTAGAACTCATAATATAGTATCAAACCTTATAGAAATTGGAATAGACAATAGTAAAATTCATAGCAATCTTTTTGATAATAAACCTTTTGAAAAAGTAAAGCTAATGGGAAATGTATTATCTAATATTGAACTTGTTTTAGATGATAAGGTTGCAGTTCTTCAGATACCAAAGGGGTTATTAGAAGAATTAAAATTACAGAATGCTGATACTTCAGATATAATTTCGGTTGGCCTTGGTATTAAAGGCGTAGAAGTTTCTATGCTTTTAAAAGAAGTTGAAGATGGGGTAAAAGGTAGTTTAAGATCTAAGAATAATGTGGATGTACGGAAAATTGCTGAAATATATGGCGGCGGTGGACATATAAAAGCTGCTGGTGTTATGCAAAGAGGCGTAGATATTAAGACCGCAAGAAATAACTTATTAGATGCGCTAAAAAAAGAATTGAACTTATGAAGGAAGGACTAGAAGTTTCACGTATGAAAGAGGAAATAAAAACTTCGCTTACTAAAGAAGATCGAAAGAAAATTAAAGTGAACGGTGTGCTAAATGTATTTAAAAATAAAGGGATGTCTTCTTTTGATGTTGTTAGAAAAGTAAGATTTATTGCAAATGAAAAAAAAGTAGGACATACTGGCACTTTAGATCCGCAAGCTACAGGAGTCCTTCCAATATGCCTTGGCAAGGCTACAAAAATTATTGACTATATTATGAATAGCAATAAAATGTATGAAGTTAAATTTGTACTTGGAATAAAGACAACTACCTATGATCTAGAAGGAGAGATAGTACAAAGAAATGAAGTACAACATCTTTCAGAGGAGGAAGTTTCAAAAGCTATAGTATCTTTTATTGGTGAATATGATCAAGTTCCACCAATGTATTCCGCTCTTAAGAAAAACGGGGTAAGACTTTATGACTTAGCAAGACAAGGTATTGAAGTAGAGAGGGAAGCTCGAAGAATTAGTATATTTGATATATCTGATATAAGGTTTGAGTTACCCTATGTATATATGAAAGTATCTTGCTCAAAAGGAACTTATATAAGAAGTTTATGTTATGATATCGGTGAAAAGCTTGGAGTAGGTGCAACTATGACAGAATTAAATAGATGTGAGACATCTATATTTAAGCAGGAAAAAAGCATCAATATTGATAATTTAACGAAAGAAAATATAGAAGATTATATAATTACAATGGAACAAGCACTTTCATTCTATCCTAAAATTACAGTAAATAGTTCATTTACAAAATTATTAGTAAATGGTGTTAAAGTTTTTGATAAACGTTTGACTAGCGAGAAGCGGGAAAAAAATATTCTTTATAGAGTTTATGATAGTGAAAATATTTTCATTGGAATTGGAAAGCAAGATGATGATGGCTTTAAGATTGAAAAATTGTTGCTTTAAGGATATATAAGTAGGCGACTATTTTTATGTATCTTGAATTAGGAGTAAAGAAATGATTATTATAGAAAAAGATCTACAAGATATTCGAAATACTAATAATTATACAGCTCTTGGCAGTTTTGATGGACTTCATATTGGGCATCTTTCTTTAATATACAAAGTTGTAGAAGTTGCAAAAAATAATAACGGAAAAAGTATGGTTTTTACATTTAAAAATCATCCAAAGACTCTTATAAATAAAGAAGATGCACCTAAACTTTTAATGGATAACAAAAAGAAAGCTGAGATTTTAGAAATCAATAATGTTGACATTGTTTGTTTTAAAGAATTTGATCTTGAATTCATGAAAATAAAGCCGGAAGAGTTTATTGAATCTTTAATAGTAGAATATAATATTAAAGGGTTTGTAGTAGGATTCAATTATAAATTTGGATATAAAAATCTTGGGAATGTTGAACTTCTAAAAGAATTGCAAAAAAAATATCAATATGAATTATATGTTATGGAGCCATGTACATATAAGAATGAAGTTGTAAGCAGTACTAGGATAAGAAAGTTATTGGAAGATGGAGATGTTTTTGAGGCTGGTAGAATGTTAAGTATACCATATGCCTTAAGCGGTGAGGTTGTCCATGGAAGAAAGATTGGAAGAACTATAGGTTTTCCTACAGCAAATTTAAAATATGATGAAAATTTCATTTTGCCTAAGATCGGTGTATATTATACTAATATTAGGGTAAATAATAATATATATAAGGGAATTACATCAGTTGGAAAAAATCCAACAGTAAATGGTGAAAAATTGACTGTAGAAACACATATTTTGGACTTTAGTAAAGAGATTTATGGAGAGCATATAGAGGTAAGCTTTATAAAAAAAATCCGTGATGAAATAAAATTCAATAGCCTAGATGAATTAAAGGATCAACTTGAAAAAGACAAATCTTTCGCAAGAGATGAGAATTGTGTGTCGACTTAAACAATATAGTTTACAATAATAGTTACTTTTGATATAATAACACAGGGAACCTAATTCTAAGTTGTAAGGTGCCATCTTTTACTTGGAACTAGGGGATAATTAATATAATACACGGAGGTGCACTTATAATGGATAAGGCAAGAAAATTAGAAATTATTAAAAAGTTTGGAAGAAGTGAAGGAGATACTGGTTCACCAGAAGTTCAAGTAGCATTACTTACTGAAAGAATCCAATCTTTAACTGAACACTTAAAGATTCACAAAAAAGATCACCACTCAAGAAGAGGATTATTAATGATGGTTGGTCAAAGAAGAGGTCTTTTAAACTATTTAAGCGATCAAGATATCGAAAGATACAGAACTTTAATCAAAGAATTAGGTTTAAGAAGATAATTTTTAGAGCGGAGTTTTCCGCTCTATTATTTTAAAAATATACAATTATATGGCATATAAAAAAACAAGTCTGTGATGCGGTGTATATTTTTCTTCAGACGAAGAAGTATATTTGCCTTATAGCGGGCTATTAGGAAAATGTACTGGTAAAGTATGAAGAAAAATAAGCTAGCAAGTGGATTTGTTATTTTTGATTATGACTAAATAAATATAATAATGAGATGAACCTAAAGGGAGGTCATGAATTATGAGTAATGTTCTAACGACTGAAATCGCTGGAAGAGAATTAAAAGTAGAGTTCAGAAAAGTAGGTATGTTATCAAATGCAGCAACATTTACAAGTTATGGTGATACAGTTATTTTAACGAATGTTAATGCGTCACCACAACCAAAAGAAGGAATAGATTTCTTTCCGCTAAGTGTTGAATATGAAGAAAGATTATATGCAGTAGGTAAAATTCCAGGTGGATTCATAAAAAGAGAAGGAAGACCATCAGAAAAAGCAATATTAAATGGTAGAGCTGTTGATAGAACAATAAGGCCTCTATTCCCAAAAGGATACAGAAATGATGTTCAAGTAGTTACCACAGTAGTATCCGTTGAAAAAGATAACTTACCAGAAATCTTAGCCATTAATGCAGCGTCTCTTGCGTTATGCCTTTCAAGTATTCCATATACGATTCCAGTTGCTGCAGTGCAAGTAGGTCTTATAGATGGTAAATTCGTTACAAATCCAGACACTGAAGGACGCGAAAAAAGTATCCTTCATTTAACTGTATGCGCTACAAAAGAAAAAGTAATGATGATTGAAGCAGGCGGTCAAGAAATACCAGAAGATACTATGATCGATGCTATAAAATATGGTTTTGATGAATGTAAAAAAATTATTTCTTTCCAAGAAGAAGCTATGGCTAAGTTCGGGAAAGAAAAGGATGAGCCAGTATTATATACTGTAGACTCAGAAATTGAAAAGGATGTTAAAGAATTTGCTTACGATATGGTTAAAGAGGCAATGTACATCACAGATAAAGATGAAAGAAATGCTGCTGTAGACGCAGTATATGAAAAAGTTAATGAACAATTTAAAGAAAAATATGCTGAAAAATCAGGCGATATAAAAGAAGTTCTTTACAATATGCAAAAGAAAGTTGTAAGATATATGCTTTTAAAGGAAAAAAGAAGACCTGATGGAAGAGCATTTGATGAAGTAAGAAAAATAGGATGTGAAGTTGGGATTTTACCAAGAACACATGGTACAGGACTATTTACAAGAGGATTAACTCAAGTAATGACTGTAGCAACACTTGGATCAATTAGCGAAATCCAAATATTAGATGGAATAGATGAAGCACAATCAAAAAGATATATGCATCATTATAACTTCCCAGGATACAGTGTTGGTGAAGTAAAGCCTCTAAGAGGACCTGGACGACGTGAAATTGGGCATGGAGCATTAGCTGAAAGAGCTCTTGAGCCATTAATTCCGTCAGAAGAAGAATTCCCTTATACAATTAGATTGGTGTCAGAAGTATTAAGCTCAAATGGATCAACATCACAAGCATCGGTTTGTGGTTCGACATTAGCTTTATTAGATGCAGGTGTACCTATTAAAAGACCAGCTGCTGGTATTGCAATGGGATTAATAACATCTGAAGATTTGACAGAGGAAGCAGTTATAACTGACATTCAAGGAATCGAAGATTTCTTTGGAGATATGGACTTTAAGGTGGCTGGAACAACAGAAGGAATAACATCAATTCAAGTTGATACTAAACTTCAAGGATTTAGCTTTAATGTTGTTGAAAATGCAATAAAAGATGCTAGAAAAGCCAGAGTTATGATAATTGATAAGATTAATGAATGTATGGCTGCCCCTAGAGAAGATGTTTCTTTATATGCTCCAAAAACTCAAATAATGAGCATTAACCCAGATAAGATTAGAGATGTAATCGGAGCTGGTGGTAAAGTTATTAATAAGATAATTCAAGATACAGGCGTTAAGATTGATATAAAAGAAGATGGAACAGTATTTGTTAGCTCAACTGATCATAATGGTGTAAATGAAGCCATAAAAATAATAGAGGGCTTAACTAAAGAAGTTAAATCAGGAGAAGTTTATTTAGGAAAAGTAACTAAGATAACAACTTTCGGAGCGTTTGTAGAAATCTTACCTAGCAAAGAAGGATTAGTTCATATTTCGAAACTAGCTAAAGAGAGAGTAAACAAGGTTGAAGATGTTGTATCTATTGGGGATGAAATTTTGGTTAAGGTTACAGAAATTGATAACCAAGGCAGAATAAATCTTTCAAGAAAAGATGCTTTATTAGAACAAGAAAATAAAGAGGAAAAATAAAGGGCAATTAATTGCCTTTTTTTTAACTATTAAGGAGGGCAAGTACAAAATGTATAACACATATACCCTTAAAAATGGATTAAGAGTTGTAACTGAAAAAATAGAACATTTAAAATCTATAAGCGTTGGAGTTATGGTTCAGAATGGCTCAAGAAATGAAAATGCAGAAGTTAACGGCATATCTCATTTTATTGAGCATATGTTTTTCAAAGGTACAGATAGAAGAACTTCAAAAGAAGTAATGGAAGATATAGAAAATGTAGGTGGTCAAATTAATGCATTTACAAGTAAAGAGGCAACTTGTTATTATATCAAAGCATTAAATACACATATGAATTTGGCGTTAGATGTGCTTTCAGATATAATGCTGAATGCGAAATTTGATCCAGACGAAATAGAAAAAGAAAAAGGGGTAGTAATTGAGGAAATTAACATGAGTGAGGATTCGCCGGAAGATGTATTAGACGATGTACACTCTAAAGCTGCTTTCGGAAATGAGGCGCTAGGATATCCTATTTTGGGAACGATACCCTTGGTAAAGTCTTTTACTAGAGAAAAAATACTGAATTTTATCAGTGAAAAATATACACCTTACAATTCTGTAATATCAGTTTGTGGTAAATTTGATGATAAAGAACTAGAGGATTCAATTAATAAATATTTTGGCGGATGGGAAAGTAAGAATCAATATAAGCCAGAATATAAAGAAACATCAATACAAGTCAACTCTGCGTATGCAAAAAAAGAGATTGAGCAACTTCATATATCTTTAGGTCTAGAAGGATTACCATATGGTCATGAAAAGAATTATGCACTAGTACTTCTTAATAATATATTTGGAAGTGGAGCTTCATCAATTCTTTTTCAAAAGGTAAGAGAAGAATTGGGATTGTGCTATTCTATTGCATCTTATCTGCAACCGTTTCAAGACGTTGGTACATTAAATATATATGCAGGTTTAAATAGAAATTATGGAGAAAAGGCATTAGAAGTTATTGATAAGGAAATTACTCTTTTTAGTAAAAATGGTATAACCGATAAACAACTTGAGATCAATAAAGAGAAGATAAAAGCTAATTACATTTTGGGATTAGAAAGCACTAGTTCTAGGATGTTTTCAAATGCAAAAACGTACCTTTTCAGAAATAAATTAAAAACTCAAGAAGAAGTTATAAAAAAGATAGATGATATAAGTAAAGATGACATTCAATATGTTTTAGATAGATGCTTTAAAAAAGGAGTTTTAAATGCAGCATACGTTGGTCAGGATGTAGACTATGAGAAATTGGACTCTATAATCCTGAAGAACGTAAAAGCTTATGATAATTCAAATAATGATAGTAAGCTTAATTTATAAACAATAGTGTAATAATAAACCTCCTTATCTCATATTATTTTATGAGTACAAAAGGAGGTTTTTATTATGAGCGAGGAAAATAAAATAAAATACTTAAGCGATATAGAAAGATATGAACTTATAAACATTAACGATGGGGAAAAGTATGACTACTTATTAAATAATGATTTAATAATAGATGACGAAGGGAATTTTAAATATTTAATAGTGAATCTCAGTGGTGGAAAATTTAATCTTTTTAGTAGTAAAGATTTTTTAGAGATTCCATGGGAATGTGTTAAGAAAATCGGGGCTAAAACAATAATATTGGATGCAGATGATGAAGTGATTAAAAAGGTTAAGCTATAATTAGGAGGAAATGTAATGAAAATAGTCGTACAAAAATTTGGAGGAACTTCAGTATCAACTGAAGAAAATAGACAGCAAGTCATTAATAAGGTTAAAAATGCCATTAAGGAAGGATATAGTCCAGTTTTAGTGGTGTCGGCCATGGGAAGGAAAGGTCAACCTTATGCGACGGATACGCTATTATCATTAATAGATGATAAATTTAAAAATACAAACAAGTTAGCTAAGGATCTACTAATGTGTTGTGGAGAAATAATTAGCTCGGTTGTAATGAGTGATGATCTATATAATGCAGGAATAGATGCTGTGCCACTTACCGGAGGACAAGCGGGTATATTAACTGATAATAATTTTAATGATGCAACTTGCGTTGAAGTTAAACCGAAAAAAATCTTGGAACTAGTATCACAAGGAAGAGTTCCGGTAGTAACTGGATTTCAGGGGGTTAGTGAAAATGGATATTTAACTACCTTAGGAAGAGGCGGGAGTGATACTACAGCTTCAATTTTAGGCGTTGCTCTTAAGGCAGAAGCTATTGAAATATATACTGATGTAGATGGAATTATGACGGCAGATCCAAGAGTAGTTGAAAATGCTAATCTAATAGATGTTATAAGCTACTATGAAGTATTCCAATTAGCTGAGAAAGGCGCTACTGTAATTCATCCAAAAGCAGTAGAAGTTGCAATGGAAGGAAATATTCCTATACTCATAAAAAATACAATGAGTGACTGCAAGGGAACTTTAATTAATAATTTTGGAGATAAGAGTAATGATAGAATAATGACTGGTATTACAAGTCAAAAAAATAGAATTCAAGTGTCTATTACTGCAGCTGAAAATCAAGGAAATAGCAAATATAAGAATGTCTTGGATTTATTAGCAGCAAATAAAATCAGTTTAGATTTAATAAACATATTTCCAAGTGAGCAGATTTTTACTGTAAATCAAGCGGATAAAGAAACTTTAGAAAATATTTTAAATAGTGCTAGTTTAAAATATACACTAATAGAGAATTGTAGTAAAATAGCAGTTATCGGTTCAAAAATGAAAGGCATTCCTGGTGTTATGGCTAAGATTATTAAAGCATTAAGTGATAATAATATTGAAGTATTGCAAACAGCTGATTCACATATGACAATTTGGTGTTTGGTTCATTCAAAAGATGAAAAAGAATCAATTA